>Ga0247819_10000403_pt1 | contig 26300 bp, 29 predicted proteins | sample 13C_Xylose_Day6_FD_193428 | JGI IMG/M metagenome (GOLD analysis project Ga0247819, IMG submission 193428) | Soil microbial communities from agricultural site in Penn Yan, New York, United States - 13C_Xylose_Day6 | ecosystem: Environmental > Terrestrial > Soil > Agricultural land | place: USA...
CGCGCTCTACAAGAACCCCGGCTTCGACCCGGTGAAGGACTTCCGCCCGATCGCGCTGATCGGCGCGGTGCCCAACGTGCTGCTGGTCCATCCCTCGTTCCCGGCGAAGAACCTGAACGAGCTGATCGCGATGGCCAAGGCCAAGCCGAACGGCTACCAGTTCGCGTCCGCCGGCAACGGCACGCTCAACCACCTGCTGGGCGAGATGCTCAACAGCATGGCCGGCATCCAGCTGCAGCACGTGCCCTACAAGGGCGTCGCGCCCGCGATGAACGACGTGCTGGGCGGGCAGTTGCCGATCCTGTTCGGCAGCCTGCCTTCGTCGCTGTCGCACATCAAGGCGGGCAAGCTGCGCGCGCTGGCCGTGAGCGGAGCGACGCGCTCGCCCGTGCTGCCCGACGTGCCCACGATTGGCGAAGCCGTGCGCGGCTACAGCGGCACGCTGTGGATCGGCCTGTTCGCGCCCGCCGGCGTGCCGGCCGACGTGACCGCTCGCCTGGAAGACGCGATGGCCAAGGCGCTCGCGTCCAAGGACCTGCGCGACAAGCTGGAGCAGCAGGGCGTGGAGATCGCCGGCACGCCGACCCAGCCGGTGACCTCCGAACAATTCGGCAAGCTGCTGCAGGAGGACCTGGTGAAGTGGGCGCGCATCGTCAAGGCGTCCGGCGCCACCGTGGACTGACGCCGCCATGACCCGACCGCTCGACAACATCACCGTCGTCTCGCTCGAGCACGCGATCGCGGCGCCGTTCTGCACGCGCCAACTGGCCGACCTGGGCGCCCGCGTGATCAAGGTGGAGCGGCCGGGGGAGGGCGACTTCGCCCGCGCGTACGACCAGCGTGCCAACGGCCTCTCGTCCCACTTCACCTGGGTCAACCGCTCCAAGGAGAGCCTCACGCTCGATCTCAAGCAGCCCGCCGCGCTGGCGGTGCTCAAGGACCTGCTGGCGGGCGCCGACGTGCTGGTGCAGAACCTGGCGCCGGGCGCGGCCGCACGCATGGGGCTGGGCTACGAGGAACTGCGCTCGCAGTTCCCGCGGCTGATCGTGTGCGACATCTCAGGCTACGGCAACGACGGCCCCTACCGCGACAAGAAGGCCTACGACCTCCTGATCCAGAGCGAGGCCGGCTACCTGTCGGTGACCGGCACGCCGGACGAGCCGTGCAAGTCCGGCAACTCCATCGCCGACATCGCGGCCGGCATGTACGCCTACTCCAGCGTCCTGGCGGCCCTGCTGCAGCGCCAGCACACCGGCGAGGGCTCGCACATCGACGTGTCGATGCTCGAGTGCCTGGCCGAGTGGATGGGCTTTCCGATGTACTACGCCTACGACGGCGCGCCGCCGCCCCCTCGCAGTGGCGCCTCGCACGCGACGATCTACCCGTACGGGCCGTTCGAGGCCGGCGACGGCAAGGCGGTGATGCTGGGCCTGCAGAACGAACGCGAGTGGAAGGCTTTCTGCGAGCACGTGCTGCTGCGTGCTTCCCTCGCCGATGACCCGCTGTATGCCAGCAATGCGCAGCGCAACGAGAACCGCGCGGCGCTTCGCGCGCTGATCCTGCAGGAGTTCGCCCAGCTCACCGCGGCCCAGGTGATCGAGCGCCTCGAGCGCGCCAGGATCGCCAACGCCCAGGTGAACACGATGGCCGACCTGTGGGCGCATCCGCAGCTGAAGGCCCGCGACCGGCTGGGCCGCGTGGACACGCCCGTGGGGCCGATCGCCGCGCTGGTGCCGCCCGGGCGCAACAACAGCTTCGACTACCGCATGGACCCCATCCCCGCCGTGGGCCAGCACACGCAGGCCATCCTGCGTGAGCTCGGACGCGGCGAGCAGGACATCGCGGCGTTGCGCGGACAACAGGCGATCTGACGGGCGGACCGGCATGGCCCCTACCCATCGTTCCTACCTGTTCGTCCCGGGTGATCGCCCGGAGCGCTTCGACAAGGCCTGCGCCAGCGGGGCCGACGTGGTGATCGTCGACCTCGAGGACGCGGTCGCGCCGGCCCGCAAGACCGCCGCGCGGGCCGCTCTGTCGGCCTGGCTGCGCCCGGACCACCCGGTGCTGGTGCGCATCAACGCGGCCGACACCGCCTGGTTCCGCGAGGACAGCGAACTCGCCGGCCGCCCTGGAGTGGCGGGGATCATGCTGCCGAAGGCGGAGCGGCGCGACGACATCGAAGCGCTGCGCGCCGCCGGAGCCGCCTCTGTGCTGCCGCTGATCGAAACCGCGATCGGCTTCGACCAGGCCAGGACGATTGCCGGTTCGGCGGGCGTGGAGCGGCTCGCGTTCGGGTCGATCGACTTCCAGCTCGACCTCGGCATCAGCGGAGAGGACGACGCCTTGCTCGCCTTCCGCTCCGGACTCGTGCTGGCTTCGCGGCTGGCGGGCGTGGCGGCGCCCGTCGACGGCGTGTGCACCGCGATCGACGATCCGGCCCAGCTGTCCGCCGAGGCGGCGCGGGCGCGGCGGCTCGGCTTCGGCGCCAAGCTGTGCATCCATCCCCGCCAGGTGCAGGGGGTCCATGCGGCCTTCCGTCCCTCCGAAGCGGATGTGCTCTGGGCGACGCGGGTGCTGGAAGCGGCCGCCGGTGCAGCGGGCGCGGCGGTGGCGGTCGATGGAAAGATGATCGACCGCCCGGTGATCCTGCGCGCCGAGGCGATCCTGCGCGAAGCAGGCCGTTCTCAGTAGCGGCATTGCGCCCGCAGGCGTTGCCAGTGCGCGCCTTCCCAGAACACGCGCCCGCAGGCATCGCAGGCGCTGAAGCGCTCGTGGAGCTCGCCCACCCGCGGCGGCAGCCGGTCCTCCACCTCCGACTTCGCGACGGCACGCAGCGGCGCATTGCAGCGCGGGCACAGCGTGAAGGGGCGCGCGCTGCGCGCCAGGTCCAGCCGATCGAAAAGCTCCTGCAGCTGCTGCTGGGCCCGCAGCGCGTGGACGTAGCAGCCATGGGTGATGCCGCGCCGCTTGAGGAGATCGCGGTCTCGCGTCAGCACGATGCGTCCCTCCGCGGCCGCGATGCGCCCGATCTCGTCGTCGGCGTAGCCGCTGTCGTACAGCGTGTCGAAACCCATCATCCGCAGCAGCAGGGCGAGGGGACGCAGGTGGACGTCGGCGACGAAGCGCGTGTCGCGCAGCGGCTCGGCGCGCACGCGCAGCAGCGGCGTGACGTCGAAGGCCTCGAACTTCGGATACACGGCCACGCGGTCGCCCTCGCGCAGCAGCACGTCCAGGCCCACCGACTCGCCGTTGAGCAGCACCAGCTCGACCTCGGTGTGCGGAACGCCGAGCGCCTCGATCATGTGCTTGGTGGTGGCGGCGCGCGCGCAGGGCACGCTGAACTCGCGCCGCCGCCGCGCGGGCGCGAGGAAGTCGTTCAGCTCCTCGTAGAAGCGGAAGGTGGCCGTCGCCATGCGAGGCACCTCACGTGGCCCGGGTGGCCTCAACGTGCTCGCGGATCCAGTCGATGATCCGCTGCGCCGCGTCCTCGCGGCAGGAGGGCTTGCCGTGGCCGAGGAAGTCGTGGGATTCGCCCGGATAGAGGACCAGCTCGGTCTTCGCCCGGCCGGTGCGGTACAGCGAGACGAACAGCTCCTCGGACTGGCACTTGGGGCAACGCTCGTCGTCGGCGCCCTGCATGAAGAGCGTCGGCGTGCTCGACTCCTCGACATGGCGCATGGGTGAGAGCTTGCGCGCGGCCTGGCGATCGAACGCCGGGGCCGTCCCCATGTAGAGCGGGTCCGCGTAGTAGCCGCCGTCCGACGTGCCGAAGTGGGTCTCGATGTTGCCGACCGGTGCCATCACCACCGCGGCCCGGAAGACGTCGGTGTTGCCGATGGCGTAGCCGCCGAGGAAGCCGCCGTACGACTTGCCCGAGACCGCGATGCGGTGGTCGCAGAGGCCTTCCTGCTGCAGGGCGCGGATCGCCGCCAGGTGCTGGGGCAGGTCGTACTCGCCCCAGTGGCCCGCGAGGCGCGCGCAGAACTCCGGCCCGTAGCTGGCCGAACCCACCGCGTTCAGCGCGAGCACGGACCAGCCGCCGGAGCAGAGCACCTGCCAGAAGACGTTGGTGTCGAAGTCCAGCAGCGCGTACGACGCGGGCCCGCCGTGCAGGTCGTTCAGCAGCGGACCGGGGCCGTCGGCGCCTTCCGCACGCAGCAGCCAGCCCTCGATGGTCTCGGTGCCGCCGCGGCCATCCGGCACCTGGAAGGAGCGGACTTCCGCGCGGATCGGCGTGCGCTCTTCCCACCACGCGTTGAAGTGGCTGAGCTTGCGTTCGCCGGTGCCGTCCATGCGGCAAGTCCAGAGTTCGCTGGGCCGGGAGGGATGGTGGATGCAGTACACCAGCGCGCCTTCACCGGCCGAGAACGCGCCGAGCTGCCGGTCCGGCCCCGGAACGGCGCCGACCTCGCCCCGCAGATCGATCCCGGCCACGTGATGCCGGCCCCGATGGGCTCGCACGAAGAGCAGGCCGCTGCTGTCGGTGCGCCACAGGAAGGGCTCGCCGCTCGCGAGTTCGATGGCGTCGTCGCCGAGCGGTCGGGCTTCGTCGCGCTCGACGTCGTAGAGCCACAGCCGCGACTGGGCGTCGCCTTCCTTCACCGCCCCCGCGAAGGCGATCCACCGGCCATCCGGCGACCAGACCGGCTGCATGACGGTGGCGATGTCGCGGGTGACCTGGCGATGCCCGCTGCCGTCGGCCCCGCAGAGCCACAGATCGGTCCGGTGCGCGAAGCGTCCTTCGCGCGAGCGCACGTAGGCGATGCGACCGCCGTCGGGCGAGGCGCAGAAGCCGAAGACATCGATCGCGCCGTCGGTGAGTTGCCCGGCCTCGCCGCCGGCCGGATCGATCCGGAACAGGTGGATCTCGCGGTCCAGCTGGTAGCCGACACCGTCCATCTTGTAGGGCAGGCGCCAGGCCACCTCGACCTGAACCTTCCGCTTCCTGGGCGGCTGCGCGGACCGCTTGCCGCGCAGGTCGGGATCGACCTTCACCGCGGCGGTCGCGAGCAGGTACTTCTCGTCGGGCGACCACTCCACATCCACGACGCCCGCCTCGAACGAGCCGACCTGCCGCGCTTCCCCGCCCGCCATGTCCAGCAGGAACAGCTGAGGCGACCCGCTTCGCGTCGAGACGAAGGCCAGCTGCCGGCCGCTGGGCGAAAGCCTGGGCGAGCTGTCCCGGCCCGGGCCATGGGTGAGCCGGCGTCCGGCACTTCCATCCAGCGGAAACAGCCAGAGGCTGGAGACGTAGCTGTCGGCGTCCCTGTCGACCGACTCCGTGGTGCACACCGCGAACCCGGCGGCGCAATCGCACTGGCTCTCGACCACCTTGCGGTGCAGGTAGAGGTCTTCAACGGAGAACGGTTTCTTCCTGCTGCGTTCTGTCATGCTCGGGCCCCGGTCACGGCGGACATTGGAACCGCGCCTCGCGGACCGGACTGTGGCTTCCACGCGTCCGATCGCGTAGGAGCGCATCCACTTCGCCCGACCAGGGCGCGCAGCGGCCCCGGCGCGCAACCCGCATCCCTAGAATGAAAAGCGCGACCTTGCAGCAGCCATCCCCCTTGAGCCCCGAGCAGATCCAGCGGTTCGTCAAGAACTCACCCGACCTTCTCCTGGTCCTCCAGCCCGGCGAGCCCTTCACCATCGTCGCTGCCAGCGACGAGTACCTGAAGGCGACGCACAGCGATCGCGGCATCTTCGGCCGTCCCGTCTTCGAGGCCTTTCCGGACAACCCGGCCGTGAACGCGCGGGCCACCCACACGCTGCGGGCTTCGTTGCAGAAGGTGATCGACACCCGCGAAACCGACGTCATGGCGACCCAGCGGTACGACGTGCGGCGGCCGACGGCGGCGGGCGGCGAGTTCGAGGAGCGCTTCTGGAACACGACCAACTCGCCCGTGCTGTCCGAGGACGGCGGCGCGGTCGAGTACATCCTGCACCGGATCGAGGAAGCCTCCGCCAAGACCCGGCGCGACGCGGTGGCGATCCTGGAGAGCATCACCGAAGGCTTCTTCACACTGGACCGGCAGTGGCGGTTCGACTACGTCAACCGGGAAGCCCACCGGATCCTCGGCCGTGAACGCGGCACGCTCGAGGGCCGCACGCTGTGGTCGGAGTACCCGGGCCTGGAAGGGACGCTGTTCGAGCACAGTTACCGGCGCACCATGGAGCAGCGCGAGATGTCCAGCTTCACGGCGTTCTATGCCGGGCACCAGCGCTGGTACGAGGTGACGGCGTTCCCCGCGCCCGAGGGCGTGTCCGTGTACTTCCGCGACGTGACCGCGCCCAAGCGGCTGGAGGCCGAGCGCGAGCGCCTGGTCGCCGAGTCGCAGACCCAGCGGCGCATCTACGAGACCGCGCTGGACAGCACCCCGGACTTCGTCTACGTGTTCGACCTGGAGCACCGGGCCATCTACGCCAACGAGGCGCTGCTCAAGGTGTGGGGCGTGGACGACGTGCGCGGCAAGCGCTGGATGGACCTCGGCTACGAGCAGTGGCACGCCGACCTGCACGACGCCGAGATCGACGAGGTGATCCGCACGCGGGCGCCGATCCGCGGCGAGATTCCCTTCACCGGTACCAACGGCAGGCGCATCTACGACTACATCTTCGCGCCGGTGCTCGGCCACGGCGGCGAGGTGGTCGCGATCGCCGGAACGACGCGCGATGTCACCGACCGCCAGGCGGCGGAGCAGGCGGCACGCGAGCACGCGGAACGGCTGGCGCAGGCCGACCGCGCCAAGGACGAGTTCCTCGCCACGCTGTCGCATGAGCTGAGGAATCCGCTCGCGCCGCTTCGCAACGCGCTCACCCTGCTGCGGCGCATGGAGTGCGCCGACCCGAAGGCCGAGCGGCTGCAGGTGATCATGGAGCGCCAGCTCAACCACCTGGTGCGCCTGGTCGACGACCTGCTCGAGCTGTCGCGCATCAGCCGCGGGGTGCTGTCGCTGCGCCGGGAACCGGTGGACGTCGCCGTCGTCATCCGCAGCGCGATCGAGACCTGCGATCCGCTCATCCAGGCGGCCGGGCACGAGCTTTCGTTCGAAGCGCCGGCGCAGCCGCTCCTGGTCGAAGGCGACGCGGTGCGCCTGGCGCAGATCGTCGCCAACCTGCTGAACAACGCGGCCAAGTACACCGAGCAGCCCGGGAGCATCGCGGTGCGCTCGCGGCGCGAAGACGGCCATGTGGTCGTCAGCGTGCGCGACACGGGCATCGGCATCGAGCCCGAAGCGCTGCCGCGCATGTTCGAGATGTTCAGCCGCGGCCTTCGCGACGGCGGACAGGCCCAGGGCGGGCTGGGCATCGGGCTGGCGCTTTCGCGGCGGCTGGCCGAGATGCACGGCGGCACGCTCGAGGGGCGCAGCGAGGGCGCGGGCCGGGGCAGCGAGTTCGTCCTGCGGCTGCCGGCCCAGGAAGCGCCGGGTCAGCAGCAGCCGTCGGCCGGGTAGACCAGCCGGTCGTCGCAGACGCGCGCGGGCGAGGTGAAAGGGTGGGGCGTGCCCGGCCCTTCGCTCGCGAGGTGGATCACCTCCACGCCCAGGAATCGGAGCACGTCGGCCACCAGCGCGCGGTGGCAGCGCCACCAGAGCAGCTCCGAGCACATCACGGCCGTGCGCGCACCCGCGGCGAGGAGCAGCAGTTCGTCGAGCCCTTGCGCGAACTCTTCCGTCCAGGTGTACGCGGCATAGGCGCGGAACGAGGGATTGCGCCAGCCTTGGTGTTCCGGGCCCGCATCGCCGCGGCGTCGTCCGCCCAGCCTCGAGAGCCACGCATAGCCGATGTCGCCGGCCGCGAGGTGCGCCGCGAGCGCGTCGCTGCCGAACTGCGGATGCCGGCGCGAGCCCGGGAAGCGACGCACGTCCGCCACCACCTCGATGCCATGCGCCTGGAGCACGGCGACGAAGTCATCCGCGCTGCGCGTGGAATGGCCGATGGTCCAGATGCTGGTTGGCATGAATGAACTTTGCCCTCGCTGCACGACGAGCGGAGCAGGCGGACGCAGCGGGGTGATGCCAGCCGAACCGCACGAGAGCCCCCACTCGCGTCCCGGCTTCGACGGTTTCGTTGTCACGTTTCGGGCGCTGCGCGCATCCAACGCCAACCACCCACGCGAGGAAGCCGCCATGCCCAAGCCGAGCAAAACCGTGCCCATCCTGCTGACAGCCGTACTGGCTGCGGCGCTGATCCCCGCCTGCGGTGGCGGCAGCGGAGGAGGCGAATCCGCACCCGCACCCGCTACGGGTCCCACGCAGGGTGCCGGCCCCGCTCCGGTCGTCGCCCCGACCCAGGCGCAACTGGTCGAGCAGGGCCGGGAGATCTTCCGGTTCGACACCTTCGGCGACGAGCGCCAGTGGACCGACACGCTGCGCATGCACGAGGTGATCGAGCAGGCGGTGTCGCCCAACGTCGCGCTCTCGGTCGGGCTGAAGGTGGACGCCGACGCGATCCCGCCCGCGGTCGCCGCCGCCATCCAGGCCGGCCAGGTCGACCTGGACAGCCCGGCCACGACCGTCGCGCTGATCAAGCTCAACGCGGTGGTCGGGGTGAAGGGCGAGGTGGAGACGGTCAACGGCGTCGACCGCCTGACGCGCGTGGGCGTCACCTGCGCGCTGTGCCATTCCACGGTCGACAACTCGTTCGCCACCGGCATCGGCAAGCGGCTGGACGGCTGGGCCAACCGCGACCTGAACCCCGGCGCGATCATCGCGCTGTCGCCGGCGATCGATGCCACCAAGAAGGCGGCCTACAACTCGTGGGGCAAGGGCAAGTACGACCCGCGCTTCAACGTCGACGGCATCAGCAATCCCGTCGTGATCCCGCCGGCCTATGGGCTGGCCGACATCCACAAGATCACCTTCACCGGCGACGGCGACGAACCCGCGTACTGGAACCGCTACGTCGCCGTGGTCCAGATGGGCGGGCAGGGCAGTTTCACCGAGCCGCGCCTGAACCTGAGCATCACCAACGGAACGCAGGACCTGGTCTCGAGCAAGCTCCCGGCCCTGCAGGCCTACCAGCTGTCGCTGGCCGCGCCCGCGCCGCCGCCCGGCTCGTTCGACCCGGTCGCCGCCGCGCGCGGCCAGCTGCTGTTCGCCGGCAAGGCGCAATGCGCCACCTGCCACAGCGGCGCCACGTTCACCGACGCCAACTCGCTCCTGCACCCGCCGCAGGACTCGATCGTCGAGCCGGAGAACCCGAGCTACGCGAGCCGGTCGGCCACCAGGCTGTACCGCACCTCGCCGCTGCGCGGCCTGTGGCAGCACGCGCCTTACTTCCACGACGGATCGGCCGCCACCGCCGAGGATGCCGTGGATCGCTACAACCAGGGCCGCGGCCTCGGGCTGACGGCGCAGGAAGTGCAGGACGTGGCGCAGTACCTCAAGTCGCTCTAGGAGATGGCTCACTTGGCACAGGACGCCGCGCAAGGCCTCGCGGCCCGCCCTGGCGACAGCGAACCCGAACTGCTGGCGCGCCTGCGCGCCGGCCAGGCCGATGCCTTCGCGCAGCTGATGCGCCGCTACAACCGCCTGCTGTTCCGCGCCGCTCGCGGCATCCTGGCCGACGACGCGGAGGCGCAGGACGCGGTGCAGGAAGGCTACCTGTCCGCCTTCCTGGCCCTGGACGACTTTCGCGGCGACGCGGGCCTGGGCACCTGGCTCACGCGCATCGTCATCAACCAGGCGCTGGGCCGGCAGCGCAAGCTCGGGAAGGTCGTGTTCCTGGACGAAGGCCTCCTGTTCCACGAGGAGAGCGCCATGGTCGACGACTACACCCCCGAGGCGACGGCCTCGCGCAACGAGTTGCGGCAGCGGCTGGAGGCCGCCATCGACCTGCTGCCGCCGATCTACCGGTGCGTCTTCATCCTGCGCGCCGTCGCCGACCTGAGCGTGGAGGACACGGCCGCGAGCCTGAGCGTGTCACAGGACGTGGTGAAGACCCGCTACCTGCGCGCCCGCGCCATGCTGCGCCGTCACCTGGACGGGGCGGGCGAATCGGCGGTCTGCAACGTGCACGACTTCATGGGGGAACGGTGCGACGAGATGGTGCGGCAGGTGCTGGCGCGGTTGCGGGCGGCGGGGGTGGTGCGGGATCAGTAGCTCTTTACTACCACCCCAACGCGAACCGCAACGCCAGCATCACCCCCGTCCCGCAGACGATCGTCCCGAACAAACTCCGCCGCCAGGCATAGAACGCCAGCCCCGCCAGCGCGCCGAAGATGCGCGCGTCGCGCCAGGTGTCGATCAGGTGGCCCTGCGTCATCACCAGTTCCGGCGCGACGACCGCCGCGAGGGCGGCGATGGGCGCGTAGCGCAGGCCCTCGCGCAGCCAGTGCGGCATCGGCAGGTCTTCCTTCGGCAGCAGGAAGAACGCGCGGCAGGCCAGCGTGATCAGCCCCATGCCGATCGTCGTGACGAATATCTCCAGCGCGCTCATCCCTTGGCCCCCGGACGGAAGGCCTGCGCGCGATCGGACAGCACGCCGATGGCGACGGCGGCCGCGATGGCGACCAGGATGTTCAGCTTCAGGGGCAGCGCGTACGCGGCGACCGCGGCGCAGCTGGCGACCACCGCGGCCACCCAGGTGACGGGGTTGCGAAGCTGGGTGCAGGTGAGGGCGAGCAGCGCCATCGTGCCCGCGAAGCCGAGGCCCCAGGACGTCGGGATGCCGGCGCCGGCGACGATGCCGACGATGATGGCCAGCTGCCACACGCCGAACGTGACCAGCGAGGTGCCCAGGAAATACTCCTCGTACTTGGGGCCCGGCACGGGCTCGGGGAAGCGGCGGATGAAGAGCGCGAAGGTCGTGTCGCCCATCATGAAGCTGAGCCCGATGCGATGCCGGCGCGGCAGGTGCGCGAAGTACGGCCGGTAGTGGAAGCTGAACGCCATGAATCGCAGGCAGACGCACAGCGTGGTGGCCCAGACGACCCAGACCGGCGCGCCGGCCGCGATCAGCGGCAAGGCCGCGATCTGCGCGGAGCCGGCGTAGACCAGCAGCGACATCAGGATGGCGAGCGGCACGCCCATCCCGCTCTTGGCCATCGCCACCCCGGCGACCAGGCCCCACGCGGCGAGGCCGAACGCCATCGGCATGGCCTCGACGGCCCCTTCGCGGAACATGGGTCGACGCGCGATGGCCATCGCGTCGGCGCGGAGCGATGCGACAGAGGTCCTCAGAGACAAACTTCCCCCCTAGTGGAGGGATTGTCGCGCGAGACCCGGGCGGATCGCTTTCAGGGAGGTGACGTCTGCCTCAGACCTGCTGCGGCGGTGCGACGGTTCCAGGCTTCCAGCCGCTGCCTCGCGTTGTTGACCGAAGGATCCATGGCCTCGTCATGGCCCGGCGCCCGCGCGCAGAGCTCCACCACGTAGCCGCTCGGGTCGCGAAAGTAGATCGAATGGATGAATCCGTGGTCGGAGACGCCGCGCGTCTCGATGCCCCTGCGCTTGCCCTCCTCGAACTTGGCCTCCAGCACCTGCGGGTCCACTTCGAGGGCGATGTGCAGGTCGAAATCGTGCTGCGGCTTGAACTCGAAGGGCATGTCCGGCGCTTCGAAGAACGCGAGGAAGGAACCGTCCTCCATCCGGTAGAAGGTGTGCAGCGTCTCCGTTTCGCGGCCGGTCTTGGTCTGGCTGATCTCCACCACGCCCGCGAACGCCAGGCCCAGGAAATCCTCGTAGAACCGGCGCGTCTCCTCGGAGTCGCGGCAGCGGTACGCGGCGTGGTGCAGCTTGCGGATCATGGCGTCACACGGCCACCATCGGCTGGCCCTTGAGCGAGGCGCCGTAGGCCGTGATGGCCTCGAACGTCCTGTTCCAGTTCGGCAGGGCCTTGAGCCGGCCCAGCCAGGCCGAGACGTTCGGATAGGCCGCGAGGTCGCTGCCGGTGAGCTCGCCGACGTGCACGAAGGGCGCGGCGAAGTAGTCCGCCAGGGTGATCGAGTCCCCGCAGAGGTACGGCTTGCCGCGCCCGAGGAAGTGGCTGTCCAGCACCTTCAGCCAGCCCTGCGCGCGTTCGCGTCCCCACTCGAGCTGCGCCTGGTGCGCTTCGTCGCTGCGGCGCTTGTGGAAGCCGAAGATCTGCGGATACACGAAGCCGTAGCAATAGTCCCGGTTCAGCTGCGTGTTCACCCAGTCCATCGCCTCGTTCACGCGCGCGCGCTGCTTCAGATCCTGCGGGTACGCGGGCGAACCGGTCTTGTCCGCCAGGTACTTCAGGATGGCGGAGCTCTCGGTGAGGCGGAAGCCGTCGTCCTCGAGCACCGGCACCAGGTGGTTGGGATTGATCGATTCGTACGCGGGCTGGTACTGCTCTCCGGTGAACAGGTCGACGACCTGCAGCTCCAGCGGGATCCCCGCTTCGGCCGAGAACAGCATGACGGTGCGGGAGGTGGTGGAACCAGGATGGCAATACAGCTTCATGGCGCGGTCTCCTCAGGAACGAGGCTGCTTGTGTACTCCAATGGATCGTGGCGATCAACTCGAGCGCAGGCATCTTCTGCTCATCCGGGACATCGAGGCGTATCGTGTCCCCGCCACCAGGAGCAGACCATGACCGACCCGCTCGAGCCTTTGGTGTCCGACCTCGTCGCATGGGTCGGGAAGCGTCGGCGCTACACGGAGGTGATGGACGCGTGGAAGACCTCGTGCCCGCGCCTGCCCGTCTGGGAAGAGGCCATGAGCCGGGGACTGCTGGTCTGCGGCCGCGACCCGGACGGGGTGGAGTGGGTGCGGCCTACCGAGAAGGGCGAGGAGTTCCTTCTTGCCCGGGCCGACTCAGCCGCTTGCTGAGCCGACGGGCCGCGTCAGTCGTCGCCCAGTTGCAGCCGGCTCGGCTGCCGCTTTTCGACCGACCACTTCAGCAAGGCGGCCACGCGGAACACCGAGTGCGCGAACTTGCCGTAGGGCAGGGTGGCGAACAGCGCCAGCACCGCGCCCAGGTGGAGGCACAGCAGCAGCGGCATGGCGGCCGTGGTGCGCAGCAGCGCCAGCACCAGCCCGCTGGCCGCCGTGAGGAACAGCAGCGCCATGAACGCGCGGTCCATCGGACGCTGGGCCAGGTCGCCGTGCGCCGGATGGCGATGGCGATTCAGGCGCCACAGGCCCGCGACGCCGACGACCAGGCCCAGGCCGCCCGCGACGCCCAGCAGCTTGGGCAGGCTGGAGAAGCCGTACGGCGCCTGCCAACCGAACGCGTAGTGGTAGATCGTGGCCACCGACGTCGCGGCGAAGCACAACAGGAAGCCATAGAAGGTGAAGTGGTGCCAGCGGCGGCGCGCCAGGGTGAAGCGGTCGCCTTCCTCGTTGCAGCCCTCGCCGTGGCCGCCGTCGAGATACGTCAGGCGCGCGGCGTGGCCCAGGCTCTCCGCGATCGCGGGGCCGGAGACGGGACCGGGGGCCTCCGATCGGAAGAAGCGCCGGGCACCGATGCCCAGCGCGAGCACCGCGAAGAGGAACACCGGCGCGAACACGCCGACCATGAGGTTGTGCGGAAAGACCGAATAGAAGTTGCCGCCGGCCGGCGCCTGGAACAGCGAGCCGCTGGCGGCCGCGCCGAGCGCGAGGAACAGCGCCAGCCCGATCGCCAACGCGATCGCAAGCACCAGCCCGTTGTGCTCGTACGCGGCGCCGAAAGCCCGGGGCCACGCGTAGGCCTTGTAGGTCGTGAGCCGCGTGCGCGCCATCGCCTGCGGCACATTCACCGCGAACTCGTGCGGCGGCGCGTACTGGCAGGCGTGCAGGCAGGCGCCGCAGTTGTGGCACAGGTTGGCCAGGTAGTGCGCGTCAGCCGCGGGAAACTCCAGCCGGCGCGTCATCGCCGGGAACACGGCGCAGAAGCCTTCGCAGTAGCGGCAGGCATTGCAGATCTGCAGCACGCGGGCGACTTCGGCCTCGGGTGATGCGAGCTGGACCTGGCCGTTCGCGAGCGCGCGGGCCTGGTCGGCGAGCGAGTCGATCTCACGCATGCGTCGCTCCCAGTGCCGCGCGCGCCGCCTGCGTGCCCGCGATGCGGCCGAAGGCGGTGCCTATGCTCATGCCCACGCCGGCCGTGTAGCCCTTGCCCAGCACGTTGCCGGCCATCATCTCGCCGGCCACGAACAGGTTGGCGCTGGGCTTGCCACCGAAGTGCACGGCGGCGGTCTCGTCGGTGCGCAAGCCCAGGTAGGTGAAGGTGACGCCCGGGCGCAGCGCGTAGCCGTAGAAAGGCGGCGTGTCCAGCTTGCGGGCCCAGTGCGTCTTGGCGGGCGCCAGGCCCTCGGTCACGCAGTCGTCCAGCGCCGCGTGGTCGAAGGTGCCCGGCCGCACGGCCGCGTTGAAGGCGTCCACGGTCTGCATGAATCGCGCTTCGTCCAGCCCCAGCTTGCGCGCCAGTTCCGGCAGGCTGTCCGCCGTGACGCCGGGAAACACCGGCGGCATGAAGCGGCCCACGGCCTTGGCATCGATGATCGAGTAGGCGACCTGCCCCGGCTGCTGCGCCACCAGGCGGCCCCAGATCGCGTAGCGCTTGGGCCAGAAATCCTCGCCCTCGTCGTAGAAGCGGACGGCGTCGCGGTTGACCACGATGCCGAGCGACACGCAGTCGATGCGCGTGCAGATGCCGCCGTCGTACAGCGGCGCGCGCGCGTCGATCGCCACCATGTGCGCCTGGGTCGGGTCGCCGATGCGGTCGGCGCCGGCGTCGAGCATGAAGCGCAGCAGCGTGCCCTCGTTGAAGCGCGTGCCGCGGATCAGGAAGTTGTCGGCCGGCCACTCGCCGCGGTCGTTGCGGCCCCAGGCTTCGCGCAGCCATTCGCGGTTGGACTCGAAGCCGCCCGCGGCCAGCACGCAGGCCTTGGCCTCGAAGCGCCGCGAGCCGCTGTACGCGGCCACGAACCGGTCGCCGTCCAGCTCGATGCGGTCGACGGGCGTCCCGTACTGGACATCGACGCCGAGCGCTTGAGCACTTCGGTAGTACGCGTTGACCAGCGCCTTGCCGCCGCCCATGAAGAACGCGTTGGTGCGGGCCGTGTGCAGCGCGCCCGACAGCGAGGGCTGGAAACGCACGCCGTGCCTGCGCATCCAGGGCCGGCAGGTGGACGAGGCGCGGATCACCAGCCGGGCCAGCTTCTCGTCGGTCTGGCCGCCGGTGACCTTGAGGAGGTCCTGCCAGAACTCTTCCTCGGGGTAGGCGTCCACCAGCACGTCCTGCGGCTCGTCGTGCATGCAGCGGAGGTTGCGGGTGTGCTGCGAGTTGCCGCCCCGCCACTCGGGCGGCGAGGCCTCCAGCACCTGGACACCGGCCCCGGCCTCGCGGGCCATGAGCGCGGCGCAGAGGGCGGCATTGCCGCCACCGATCACCAGGACATCTTGCATCGTGCCGCACTGTAATGCGGTCGCGTTGGCCGCGGCGCGGATCAAGGGTTCTCCTCGTTGCGTTCCGAGGCGCGGCCGGTAGGCTGCTCGCACATTTTTCACCCACGAGAAGCCCATGATCCATCGCCGCCATCTCCTCCTGCTCGCAGCAGCGCTCGCTGCCGCCGCCGGGCCCGCCAGCGCCCAGGAGTTCCCGCCCAAGCGCCCGATCACGCTGCTGGTCGGCTTCGCCCCGGGCGGCGCGGCGGACGGGGCCGCGCGCCTGATCGCCAAGCACCTGGCGGAGAACATCGGCCAGTCGATCGTGGTGGAGAACAAGGCCGGCGCGGGCGGCAACATCGCGCACCAGCAGGTGGCGCAGGGCCCCGCGGACGGCAGCCTGATCCTGCTCGGCTCGATCGGCCCGCTGACCATCGCGCCGCACATGATGAAGCTGCCCTACGACCCGTTCAAGGACCTGGCACCGATCACCGGCGGCGTCTACTTCCCGAGCGTGCTGGTGGTGAACGCGGAGCAGGGCCCGAAGACGCTGGCCGAGTTCATCGCGATGGCCAGGAAGGCACCGGACGCGGTGAGCTACGCGTCCACCGGTCCCGGCTCGGCCTCGCACCTGACGGGTGAGCTGTTCGCCAAGCAGATCGGCGCGCAGATGCTGCACGTGCCGTACAAGGGCGGCTCCGCGGCCATGCCCGACCTGCTGGCCAACCGCTTCACCGGCTACTTCGCCGCGCCGCCGACCGCGCTGCCGCACATCGAATCGGGCAAGGTGCGCGCCCTGGCCACCACCGGCCTGACGCGGCCGCCGCACCTGCCCAACGTGCCGACCGTCGCCGAGCAGGGACTGCCGGGCTTCGAGGCGCTCAACTGGTATGCGTTCGTCGGCCCCGCGAAGATGCCCGCGCCGCTGCTGGACCGCTACAACCAGGAAATCGTGAAGGTGCTGCGCATGCCCGAGGTGCGCGACTACCTCACCAAGCACGGCCTGGCGCCGCACCCGACCACGCGCACCGAGCTCGCCGAGTTCATGCGCAAGGAATCGGCGCAGTGGGGCGCCATCGTGCGCGAGCGCAAGATCGTCGGCGGCGAATGATCGAAACGGCGGCCGGGCTCAGTGGGTCTCGGCCGCCATCGCGAGCTGCTCCATGTGCCGCGCCGTCGCGTCGCGGCCCACCGCGAAGACGCCCAGCAGCGTGCCGGCGGGGTCCTTGAGGAGCCCGAAGGAAAAGTCGACGTAGAGCCGGCAGCCGAACTTGTGGTTGGCACGGGTGGTCAGCACCTTCCCGTGCGACTTGAGGTGGCCGGACTGCACGGCCGCCTTGAAGCCCGCCCCGTGCGCCGCCTTCATCCGCTGGGGCACGATCAGGTCGAGGGGCGATCCGATGGCCTCGGACGCCGAGTACCCGAACAGCACCTCGGCGCCGCGGTTCCACAGCCGGATGACGCCGTCCAGGTCGACCAGGATCACCGCATCCAGCATCTGGTCCAGGATCATCGGTCCGAGTCGCGCCGGGTCGATGGGGCCCGCTTCATCAGTCATGGAGTCGACTCCTCGTCTCGAGTGCGAAAAGCTCGCCCGTCCGCACCAGCGGGCCGTGGCTGGCCAGTTCATGGGAGTGCAGCGCGGCCAGCTCGTCCAGGGCCGCCTCGCCGGCCTGGGTGAGGTGCACCTCCACCTGCCGCATGTCGTGCAGGCTCGGCCGGCGCTGCACCAGGTGCAGGTCTTCGCAACGCGTCACCAGTGCCACCACGCCGTGGTGCTTGGACTGCAGCCGTTCAGCGAGCTCGCCGACCGTCGCGTACGAGCGTCCGGGGAAGCCCTTGATCTGCAGCAGCAGCTGGTATTGCAGCGGCGTCAGGCCGTGCGCCTGCGTCACCTCCTCGCTGAAGCGCAGGAACTTCCTCAGCTGGTAGCGGAACTCCGCCAGCCGCTCCAGCTGGGGCTTGGACATCCGGGTACCGCGCTCCACGGCTCAGACCATCCCCGAGAAATCGACCGCCAGCACGCGGTCGTCCTGGATCTCGCGGACGCCGGGCAGCGTTTCGGCGGCGACACGGCTGGCCAGCCGGTGCGCCTCGCTCTCCACCACGCCCTTGAAGATCACCACGCCACCGGCGACGTCCACGTTCTGCCAGCTGCCGTTCCACCATTCCTGCGCGGACAGCTCCTCGACCAGGCGCCGGCGGATCTCCTCGTCGTCCAGCGCCCGCGAGCCGCCGGGCGCCGGCTGGCGGGCGAGCGCCTTCACCAGGTCGGCGCGGGTGACGATGCCGACGACCTGGTGGCCGGCCACCACCGGCACCCGGCTGATCTTGTGGGTGTCCAGGAGGCTGGCCACGTCGCTCAGCGGTGCATCCTGTTCCACGCATCGCACGGGCGAGGTCATCACGTGCCGGGCGGTGCGGCCGTGCGACTTGACGTAGCGGCGGGCGATGGTGTCCCTGGCATGGAAGCGGCGCCACCACGGACCGCGTTCGGTGTGCCGATCCGTGCCGATCTCGTACCGGTGGACCAGGTCGACCTCCGTGATCATCCCGACGAGCTTTCCCGCGCCGTCGAGCACGGGCACGCCGCCGATGCGGTGGTCGCGCAGCGTGGCGGCCACTTCGGCCACCGGCGAGGACAGCCCGACGGTGATGGCCGGGGAGCTCATGACGTCTCTGGCGAACATGGCGCGTTCCTTTGGGTAGCTGCAGTGCTTGCTGTATATCATGGCATGATATAAATTCAAGCTCGACTTGCAACCGGAGGTGGCCATGAGGCTGAACGTTCTCTCCGACCTGCACCTGTCGCGAGGCTCGCTGCCCCCTCCCACGGCCGCCGCGGACGTGGTGGTGCTGGCGGGCGACATCGCGCGCCCGGCGCAAGCCATGGAGTGGGCCAGGGACCTGGCCAGGCCCGCGCTCTTCGTGCCGGGCAACCACGAGTTCTACGGCGGTTCGCTGCCCGGGACGCTGCGCGAACTGAAGGAGCTGGCCGCCGGCAGCCAGGTGCGGGTGCTCGACGACGAGGAGTGCATCGTCGGCAATGTGCGTTTCCTCGGCTGCACCCTCTGGACCGACTTCCTGCTGATGGGCGCGGAAGAGGGCAGGGAAGTCGCGATCCGGGAAGCCCTGCAGCGCATGTACGACTTCCAGCGCGTGCACCTGGATGAGCAGCGCCAGTCGCTCTTCACGCCGCTGGACGCCGCGAACCTGTTCCAGCGCAGCGCGGCCTGGCTGGAGAGCCGGTTGAGAACCCACTGGCCGGGCCCGACGGTGGTGATCACGCACCACGCGCCCAGCGAGCGCAGCGTCGATCCAAGATTCGAGGGCTCCCCGCTGAACGCCTGCTTCGCCTCGCACCTGGACCACTTGCTGCAGGGCGATCTCGCGTGCACCTGGATCCACGGCCACGTGCACCACAGCGTGGATTACCTGGCGGACGGCACGCGGGTGGTGTGCAACCCGCGCGGCTACGCGCGTGACGGCCGCAACGAGAACCCGGATTTCGACATCGACTTCGTCGTCGACGTCGAATGAACGCACGAGCTCCTCAGCGCTTGCCCGCCTTCTCCGCCAGCACCGTCAACCCCATCCCGACGAGCACCAGCACGGCCGAGATGCTGAAGCCGACCGGGCCTTCCGGCACCGGCCAGGTGGGGTACTGCGGATAAGCCTCGGCGAGCGTGCGCAGGGGAGGCTGCTTGGATTCGGCCCGGTCGGCGTTGATGTTGATCAGCCCCGCCCGCGCGAAAACGGCGCCGACGATCAGGATGCTGCCGGCCAGGAGAAGTGTCTTGCCGAGCACGATGGCGAGCTTCGGGTGCCGGGCGATGTGGGAGCGGATCCATTCCATGCAAGGACTCTAGCGCGTCGCCGATGGCCGGTATCGCGCTTGCGCCGCCTCGAGCACACCGCCGCGCAGCATCTCCAGCGCATGTCCGCGGCGCTGGCTGTCGGCCGAGAGGGCCGAGGTGGTCGCGACGACCAGGTCCAGCGGCGGATGCACCCAGATCATCTGCCCCGCATACCCGCTGGCCATGAACGTGCGCCGCGGCGCCTCGTTCGGCAGGATCCACCACAGGTAGCCGTAAGGCATCGAGACCGGCGGCCCGCCCTTGTTCTGCGGGCGGGTGGCTTGCGCGACATAGTCGCTGGGTAGCAGCTGGCGCTCGCCCCAGCGGCCCTGCTGCAGGAACAGCTGCCCGAGCCTCGCCATGTCCTGCGTGCGCAGCCGCAGTTGCTGCCCGTACGCGGGCTCCGCCAAGCCCAGCGGCTGCACCAGTTCCCGGCGCGCGTAGTCCGGCAAGGGCATGCCGGCCACGTGTTCGATGATCTCGGCAAGTAGGCCGAGGAGGGCGTTGTCGTACGCGAAGCGCTCACCGGGGGCGGCAGCCAGGGGACGGGCCCAGGCCTGGCGCGGCAGCGACTTCCCGCTGATGGAGGTGGCCGATCCCACGTCGAACCCCGCGCTCATCGTCAGCAGGTGCCGCACCGTGATCGCTCGCGTGCGCGGGTCGTCGTTCAGGGCCGCCCATTCGGGGACCAGTGCCACCACGGGCTGGTCGACGCCGGCGATGGCGCCTCGCGCGAGCGCGACCCCCACGAGCGCGGACAGCGCGCTCTTCTCGACCGACTGCACGTTGCGCAGCCGGTCCGGCTCGCCATCGCGGTAGAACTCGAACAGCGTGCGACCCTGCAGGACCACGACGGAGCTCTCCACGTCGGTCCAGCGGTCCGCGAGGCGCTTGCGCACGGCGTCGAAGGCCTCCGCATCGGCGGCTCGTTCCTCCGGCGTGCCGGCGCGGACCTGCGCCTGCGCGGCCGGCGGCCAGCCGCCCGCCGCGAGGCAACCCAGCGCGACCGTGAGCGCGCGACGTTCGACACAGGCGGGAGCGTTCGTCATGCGGCGATTCTTGCTCATCCAGCGCGTGCCACGTTACCTGTCGGTGACCGCGCGGAAACACACCCGCACAACACCGAAACGCAGGCGCAACGCGCCGAAATGCGCGCGAAACAGCGGTCGCCAACACTTCTCCCATCGAGGAGTGCAACATGAACCCGAACGCCGACACCCGATCCAGCTTCAGCGATGCTTCCGTGGAAGCGATCCGCCTGGCGGTCAACATCGCGCAGTCCGAGTGCGTGTGCCTGCTGCACCTGAAGGTGTGCCTCCTGACCGACTCGGGCGAGCGGGCCGGCATCCAGCCTTTCCTGTACGAGCCGGGCATGCCGTTCTGATCGAAGCTCAGTCCGGCAGCACGCCCTCGATCTCCCGCTTCCACGCGCGCGCGAGCAGCCGGTAGCCCTCCGCGCTCGGATGGATCTCGTTGACCCAATGCAGGGTCTCGCCGGTGTCGGTGATGTCGGCGCGCTGCAGCGTCCCGAGCGTGTCGATGACATGCATGTTGCGAAGCCCCAGGTCCAGCAGCAGCGCGCGCAGGCGGGTGAGCAGCTCATCCATCAGCGGCACCCAGCGCATCCGCGGGATGTTGTGGGCCTCGAAGGCCCGGCACAACCAGGGCCCGCGGCCGAAGCCGAAGCCGGCTTCGCGCGGCGTGGCGAAGTCGTAGGTGTGGATGAAGACCGGCGCATCGCGGTTGACGCGGCTGGCCGCCACGCGCCGGCTGATCTCGCCGAAGTTGGCGCGCAGGTAGGTCTCGAACCGCGCCCAGGCCGCTTCGTCGATGCAGTCGGCGGCGGTGAGGGGCGGTTCGGCGGGCGTGAACAGGCGCAGCACGCCGGCACCCGGCAACGATTCCGAGAGCGCGTGCACCAGGTCGTTGCCGCCGCCGCTCAGGAGGATCGCGTCGAACGGCGTGGCGATCGCGCCGCCCAGCAGGTTCGCGAAGTTCAGGTCCTTCCACCAGTCGGCCATCCGGCTGAGCGTGTCGCCCGGCATCGCGGTCTGGATGATGAGGGTCCGGCGATCGAATTCCAGCGCGTCCAGCAGGCTGTTGCCGAAGAAGGACCCGAAGGAGAACCACGAGTCGCCTTCGGCGAGGAAGCGCCAGGCGAAGCTCGCGGTGTCGACCAGCTCCTCTTCCCAGGGAGCGATGCGGCGGGCGGGGATGCTCATGTCGTCGGACCTCCGGCAGGACCGCATCATCGGCCGGAATCGCGCCCGCCCACGCCCGCACCGCTCGCCGGCTGATGGCCGGCTCAGCAGCAGTCCTACATCGAGCACTGCCGTTTCAGAAGCGCCCGGCGCAGGGCCCGCTCCAACAATGCAGGCATGGATGAAGCAGATCTCGCGTTCGATTCCGAGCAGCGCCACCTGACGCAGGCGCTCGCGGCCCAGCGCCATCGCGGCAAGGCGCTGAAGCCCACCGGTGAGTGCCACCACTGCGGCAACACCGACGGCATCGCGGACCGGCTGTTCTGCGACGTCGACTGCGCCGAGGACTGGGAGTACGAGAGCGTGCTGCGGACCAAGCTCGGATTGCCGGCGGCGCCCGTGCACTGAGGTTTCAGGCGCGCGTCATCGTCCGGGCGAGCTCTCGCTGCGGCAGGTAGGCGCCGCTCTTTCGCAACGTCTCCACCAGGGTCCGGGTATCGAGATCGTCCGCGGGCTGTCCGGTCGCGATCGACTGCGCGGCCGCCGTTCCCACCGCCTGTCCCATCATGTACGCGGCCGACTGCGCCCGGATCGAGCCATGCACCTTGGTGTCGCTGGAATGGCAGCGACCGGCCACCCAGAGGTTCGTTGATCCGCGCGGCACGAGGATGCTGTAGGGGATGCCCACCGATTCGCCGCGGCCCAGGTTGTCCTTGCCGTGGAAGTCCTTGAGGAAGCGCTCGTATTCCTTCCTGCTCGTGTCGCTGGGGTGCACGTCGGTGGGCCGGTTGTAGACCGCCACCTGGTCGGGAAACTGCCGGCGCGCGAGGAAGTCCTCGATCTTCAGCTCGAACTCGCCCACGATGCGGCGTGAATCGCGGACGCCCATCACGGGCGCCGTCGTCAGCAGCTCCAGCTCCTCGCAGCCCGGCACGTACCGGCGATAGAACTCGGCGTATTCCTCGGCGAGCTTGCGTCCGAACACCATCCCGTCCGACAGGCTGCGCACCGACAGCGGGTTCAGGTTGAAGACGTGGCCGGCGTTCAGCGTGGCGCCCTTCGGACCGACGCGGTTCATGCCCGGGAAGAACCTGTCCTCCTGGGTGAAGAAGCCGTCCTCGATGGCCTGGGGCACGAGCTCGCTGCGAACGCGTGCCTTGACCTCGTCCATCCCCTTGCCCGCGTACGCGGGGTGGTCCCAGTGCATGCCCGCCAGAAGCGAGCACAGCGTGCTCGGCGCCACGGTCTCCGTGTCGCGCAGCACGACCTTGCATTCCGCGCCGGCCAGGGCGGCGAGCGCGGCGTCGCCGGTCGCGTCGACGAACGCCTGGGCCGGCACGTAGCGCAGACCTTCCACGTTGCTCAGCACCACGCCGTTCACCCGCCTGCCGCTCACGTCGGCTTCGACCACGCGCGTGAAGAAGCGCACCTCCACCCCGGCCTGCACGGTGAACTCGTCCAGGATGCGCTTGAGGTGTTCGGGACTGAAGGGCACCCAGCGGTTCAGCTGGCTGTTCAGGTACTCCTGCGTGACCTGGGGGCCGAACGCCTTGCGCTCCCACATCGTGGCCAGCAGTTCCTTCATGAACCCGCCCACCAGCATCCGCTCGCCGTCGGACACCGGACCGAAGGACGCGACCAGGCCGCTGGTGCCCATGCCGCCCAGGCATCCCGTGGCCTCGGCGAGCAGGACCTTGAGGCCGAGGCGGGCGGCGCACACGGCCGCGGCGGTGCCGGCGGGCCCGCCCCCGGCCACGACCAGGTCGTAGCCATCGTCGGAGGGGATGGTGCGGGCGAGTTGGTACGTGGCGCTCATGCGTCTGGCCTCACTTCTGGGCGGCGAGGGGGCGGGTGACCGCGGCGAACCGCTTCATCTCGCTCTGGATGAAGGCGCCGAATTCGGCCGGCCCCTGCGGGGCGTGTTCGATGCCTTGCGCCGCGAGCACCTTGGGCATGTCGTCGGCCTTCAGCACGGCCAGCAGCCCGTCGCTGACCTGCTGTACGAGGTCGGGCGCCATCCCCGCCGGTCCGCAGAAGCCCGCCCAGTTCACCGCCTCGAAGCCGGGCAGGGTCTCGGCGATCGTGGGCCACTGCGGATACAAGGGGCTGCGCTGCGCGCTGGTCACGCCCAGCACCTTCATCTGCCCCGCCTTGAGGAACTGCTCGGCCGAACTCACCACCGAGAAGCCCATCGGCAGCACGCCGCCCACGATGTCCGTGTACATCTTGGCCGCGCCGTTGTAGGGCACGTGCTGCAGCTCGATCCCCGCCATGTGGTTGAGCATCTCGCCCGCCACGTGCGCCGAGGTGCCGATGCCGTTCGAGCCGAAGGAGATGCGGTTGGCACCCTGGCTTTTCGCCATCGCGATGAGGCCCTTGATGTCGTTGACCGGGAAGTTGGCCGCGGCCACCAGCGCCACCGTGTAGTAGCCGACGCGCGCGAGCGGCTGCAGGTCCTTCACTTCGTAGGGCAGGTCCTTGCGCTGCACGGCGTTGATGCTGAGCGAGCTGCCCAGCAGCCCGATCGTGTAGCCGTCCGCCGGCGAGCGCACGAGCGCCTGCGTGCCGATGACGACGCCGCCGCCCGGCTTGTTCTCCAGCACCACGGGTTGCTTCCAGTGCGCCTCGAGGCGATCGCCCAGCATGCGCGCCAGGCGATCCGCCGCGCCGCCGGGCGGCTGCGGCAGGACCACCTTCACCGGCCGGCCCGGAAACTTCTGCGCCAGCGCGAACGAGGGTGCGACGGCAACGGCGGCCAGGGCGGTGACGGCGGCGCGGCGCGTGACACGGATCGGGGTGGGCGGCATGTCTGGCTGTCTCCTTCGGATGCGGGCCGGTCTGCGGCCTCTGCGCGGCATCGTGCGGCGCGGTGGCCTCCCCGGTCAAATGAAAAGAGTTGGCCGGCACTTAACCGCAGGTTATGTTCCGCCGATGAACCTTCGCCAGATGGAAGTCTTCCGCGCCGTCATGCTGACCGGAGGCGTCAGCGGCGCGGCCGAGCTGCTGCATGTCTCGCAGCCCGCGATCAGCAAGGTGCTGGCGCAGTGCCAGCGGCAGCTCGGATTCACGCTGTTCGCCCGCGTGAAGGGACGGCTGGTGCCCACGCCCGAAGCGCAGGCCCTGCATGCGGAGATCGAGTCGCTCTGGCGCGGCGTGGAGCGGGTGCGTGACGTCTCGCGCGGCCTGGCCTCGCCGCGCAGCGGGACGCTGAGCATCGCCGTCTCCGCCAGCCTCGCGCCCTACCTCGTGCCACGCGCGCTCGCGCTGCTGGCCGAGCGCTTTCCGGGCCTGCGCACGCGCATGGAGATCCTCGTCGCGCCGAACCTGACCGACGCGTTGCTGGACCAGTCGGCCGACGTCGGCGTCGCGCTGCTGCCCAACGACCATCCGAACCTGGTGCGGGTCGCGGGCTACCAATGCGGACTGGCCTGCGTGGCGCCGCCGGGCCACAAGCTGGCGAAGAAGAAGGTCGTCGCGCCCGCGGACCTGGTGGGCGAGCGCGTGATCGGCTCGCCGCCGGACACGCCTTACGGCCAGGCTCTGCTGCGGGCCTACGGAGCCCAGGCCGCTGCGGTCGAGGTGCACTTCCATGTCCGCTCGGCAACCTCGGCCTGCTGGCAGGCGCAGGCCGGCGGCGGGATCGCCGTGGTGGACCGCGCGGCGGTCGCCGGGCCCACGTTCCGGCACCTGGCCGTCCGGCCTTTCCGGACGCGCGAGCGCTTGCCGATCGCCGTCCTGCGCAACCGTTACCGGCCGCCGTCCCTGGTGCAGGAAGCCTTCCGCGAGGCCTTCGACACGGTGTGGCGGCAGGAGATGGGGGACTGAAAGATCCGTTCCTGTCGCGTCACGGCGGGCGTTCTCTGTGATCTAATCCATGCCCACGAAGGGGAGTAGCTCCCCGGCCCGCCGCGTCCGCGGTGGCCCGATCGGCGTGTCGTCAATACGGAGCCCTTGCGGCTTCCGGCACTCCGGGCCCGACTTCCAGCAAGCCGAGCAAGACCTTCGAACCGCGGCCCGCACCGGGCCCGTTCGAGGCTCCATTCGCGCCGGCGCGCCCTCGACTCCTGGTGCAGGTCCGTTTTCACGACCTACCTGGAGCTCAAATGGAACTGTTCTCGACCGCCTGGTTCTCGGCATTGCTGGCGATCATCCTGATCGACCTCGTGCTGGCCGGCGACAACGCCATCGTCATCGCGCTGGCGGCACGCAACCTCCCTCCCCACCTGCGCCGGCGCGCCATCGTGTGGGGAACCGTCGGCGCCATCGCGGTGCGCTCGGTGATGACGATCGGGGTGGTCTGGCTGCTCAAGGTGCCCGGGCTCATGCTCGTCGGTGGCCTGGGCCTGCTGTGGATCGCCTACAACCTGCTGGCGCAAAGCAGCGAAGAGGACGAACACGGCGTGGTCGCGACCACGTTCTGGGGCGCGATGAAGACCATCATCGTGGCCGACGCGCTCATGGGCGTGGACAACGTGCTCGGCGTCGCCGGCGCGGCCCACGGTTCGTTCGACCTGGTGGTCATCGGCCTGCTGGTCAGCGTGCCGATCGTGGTGTTCGGCAGCTCGATCGTGCTGAAGCTGGTCGACCGCTTCCCCCTCATCATCCAGGCGGGCGCCGCGGTGCTGGCCTTCACGGCGGCCAAGATGATCGTCGGCGAGCCGCTGCTCGACCCGGTGTTCGATGCTCCGGGCCAGGTGGTGCTGCGCTGGACCGTCTACGCGGTGGCCGTCGTCGGCGTGCTGGGCGCAGGCTGGCTCAGCACCCGCCGCCGCCAGCGGCTCGCTGCCGGTCAGTAAACGATCGCGGTGCTGTACCGCGGGAGCTGGTGCCACTCCCAGTAGGTGGCATCCAGCTCGCGGGTGACGCGGCCCGGCCCGCCATCGGCGATGGCGGCGCCGTTAACC
>Ga0247819_10000404_pt1 | contig 26287 bp, 20 predicted proteins | sample 13C_Xylose_Day6_FD_193428 | JGI IMG/M metagenome (GOLD analysis project Ga0247819, IMG submission 193428) | Soil microbial communities from agricultural site in Penn Yan, New York, United States - 13C_Xylose_Day6 | ecosystem: Environmental > Terrestrial > Soil > Agricultural land | place: USA...
ATGACGTGTTGCGAGCCACCTTTTACGTATTTGGAATCATAATCGTAGAAGGCGTGGCCCTGCGGGATGATTTCGGTGACGCCAAGCGCCTTATCGCCCATGACGCCGCAGGTGAGTTCGCGGCCGGCGACATAACGTTCGACCATGATTCGGTCGCCATAACGCCACTCGCTCGAGGTAACGACCTGCGGCGGATGCGACTGATCTTCCTTGACGATGACGACGCCGAAGCTCGAGCCTTCGCTGACCGGCTTGACGACGTATGGCGGGCGCATCGGATGTTTCGGACCAAAGCCCCGGCGATCCATCACCAGCGCTTCGGCAACCGGAACACCGGCGGCGGCGGCCACGTGCTTGGCCTGCGCCTTGTCCATGGCGAGTGCGGAGGCCAGAACGCCAGAATGGGTGTAGGGAATTTCCAGATATTCAAGAATGCCCTGGATCGTGCCATCCTCGCCGAACGGACCGTGAAGGGCGTTGAAGGCGACGTCCGGGCGCAGCGCGGCCAGAACCGAAGCGACATCGCGCGCGACGTCTACACGCGTAACGCGGAAACCTTCCGCTTCCAGAGCATCGGCGCATGCAGCCCCGGACGACAGGCTCACCGGTCGCTCCGAAGAAAATCCGCCCATAAGGACAGCTACATGCTTGCCGTTCATTCATACCCCCGAAAATACGTCACTATCGCAACGCTTGCTTGCGCCTGGCTGAATCCGGCAACGCGAGTCACCGGTGGCCATCGGAGGCACTAGAACGGCATTATAGTTAATGAACCGTTTACTTTTATTAACCTTAGTCGGGAAACGATCGGCAGCCGTGCTCGAAAACGTTGCGATTACAACGCTTTCTGGCACGAAATCAGCGCGTTGGCGCGGCCTGTTTACACAAAACACAAACCGCTAAAAAATGAAGGCCCCGCACCAATTCGGTGCGAGGCCTTAACGATTGGCGGTATTTTCGGCTTAACGATCAGTCGTTTTTGCCGAAGCGATTAATCGTCTTCACCGACGATTTTCCAGACGATTCCCGCGATCGCGGCGCCGACGATCGGAGCCAGCCAGAAGAGCCAAAGCTGCGAAAGCGCCCAGTCTCCAACGAATAGCGCCTGCCCTGTGGAGCGGGCCGGATTGACCGATGTGTTGGTGACCGGGATCGACACCAGATGGATCAGCGTCAACGCCAGGCCGATGGCGATCGGCGCAAAGCCTGAGGGCACGCGGCCATGGGTGGCACCGAGAATGATGAACAGGAAGAAGAAGGTCATCACCACTTCCATCACCAGCGCGGCCGTCAGCGAATAGCCGCCGGGCGAATGTTCGCCATAGCCATTGGCGGCAAAGTCGCCGAGCTGGAAGTCCGCCTTGCCGCTGGCGACGACGTAGAGCACGGCTGCAGCGACGATCGCGCCCAGCACCTGGGCGATGATGTAGCCGATGAGGCTGGAGGCTGGGAACTTGCCGGCAACGGTCAGACCAACAGAAACGGCCGGGTTGAAATGGCCGCCGGAAATGCCGCCGACGGCATAGGCCATGGTGAGAACGGTGAGGCCGAAGGCGAAGGAAACGCCGAGCAGGCCGATCCCAACAGCCGGAAACGCAGCCGCCAGCACCGCACTGCCGCAGCCGCCGAAAACGAGCCAGAATGTACCGAGAAATTCCGCAGAAAGCTTCTTGAACATGCATTCGCTCCCGAAAACCGAAGCTGATCGCTTCAATCGCCCAGAGTTTGCCACATTTTGATTCCGGTCAACCCCGGTTGTGACAGGGATGTCATCGCCCGCAAAACACGAAACCGCACGCCGGGCCTTCACTTGTCTGCCTATTTTAGGAGCAGCCGTGCCTATGATTCGCGCGAGCCATGCACCCTCGGAATAATGCTGCGCCACCCCTCGGATTCGTTCGCATTTCTTACGAATTCAGGGTTTCAACATGCGGAAACTTGCGTTAAGACGCCCCGACCGCCTCCCAAGACGGCATGACATCCATATCAGGAACGACAACAATGACAGACGCGACAACCTCCCTGTCGCCGAAGGATAGCGCGTAGCAGACGCCGGCAGTGAACTCCCCTGCCCGGGTGCTGTTCGCCAGCCTCGTCGGCACCACCATCGAATTCTTCGACTTCTACGTTTACGCCACCGCAGCGGTGCTCGTATTCCCGCATCTCTTCTTTCCGACGTCCGACCCGACATCGGCCATGCTGCAATCCTTCGCCACCTTCTCCATCGCCTTCTTCGCCCGCCCGTTCGGCGCAGTGATCTTCGGCCATTTCGGCGACAAGGTCGGCCGCAAGGCGACGCTGGTCGCAGCGCTGATGACCATGGGCATTTCCACCGTCGTCATTGGCCTCTTGCCGACCTACGCGTCGATCGGCGTCGCGGCCCCGCTCTTGCTCGCCCTTTGCCGCTTCGGCCAGGGCCTCGGCCTCGGTGGCGAATGGGGCGGCGCCGTGCTGCTCGCAACCGAGAACGCGCCCGAGGGCAAGCGCACATGGTATGCCATGTTCCCGCAGCTCGGCGCCCCGATCGGCTTCATCCTGTCGGCCGGTACCTTCCTCATCCTCGGCGAAGTCATGACAGATGAGGCCTTCCTCGCCTGGGGATGGCGCGTGCCCTTCATTGCCAGCATCCTGCTGGTTATCGTCGGCCTCTATGTCCGCCTGAAGATCACCGAGACGCCGGAATTCCAGAAGGCGATCGACAAGCACGAGCGCGTCCAGGTTCCGATCGCGCAGATCTTCCGGTTCCACAAGCGCAGCCTCGTGCTCGGCACCTTCGTGGCGCTTGCCACCTTCGTCTTGTTCTACCTGATGACGGTGTTCTCTTTGTCCTGGGGCACGGCCAAGCTCGGCTATTCGCGTGAGCAGTTCCTCGTCGTGCAGATGACCGGTGTCGTCTTCTTCGGCCTGATGATCCCGGTCTCGGGCATCCTGTCGGACCGCTACGGCCGCCGCCTGGTGCTGATCATCACCACCATCGGCATCGGCGCCTTCGGCCTGGTCATGGCACCGCTCATGGCCGGCGGTCTCGGCGGCGCCTTCCTGTTCTCCATCCTCGGCCTCGGCCTGATGGGGCTCACCTATGGTCCGATTGGCGCAGCACTCGCCGCCCCCTTCCCGACCTCGGTGCGTTATACCGGCGCGTCGATGACCTTCAACCTCGCCGGCATCTTCGGCGCGTCGCTCGCGCCCTACATCGCCACCTGGCTTGCGACCAACTACAGCCTCGACCATGTCGGCTACTATCTGCTGGGGGCCGCTGCGATCACGCTCGTTTGCCTGGTGCTGTCGACGGAAGAAGAGGTTTCGGCCTGATTTCTGTTGCGCCTCGCCACACACGCGGCCTGTTCCACAAAAAACGAAAGAGCCGCAGCGACAACGCTGCGGCTCTTTCCGTGGGCCAGTTCTGGTAGCCAAGTCTCCGACCAGTTGCCTAGTCCGAACTTGCTCCGATGAAGATAGTTGCAGTTGCATCCGTTCTGAAGAGAAACGCGAAGTCCCAAAACACGGGATAGGCGGGATGCCCGTTGCTAAGCCAGAAGGTCTCGATTGTTGCTGATGTCTTGACCATCGTGTCGACCTGCGCCTTGAGCAGCTCAACTAAGGAAGTGAATTGTCCGGATTTAAGTGCTGTACTTGATGGACCAGCGCTAGAGTCACCAACATACAGCACGGCTTCCATAACCTCCGGCCACACCGACCCACTTTGTACTTCTTCTATTCCGCCCAACACAGCTCCTGTCCCCAACACCATCTGAACAATTGCAGTTGAATCTATCTGGCTCCCCAGTTGCACCTCGTACAACTTCAGAAAAACGGAATAATTTGTTGAACCAGCATTCAAAATGGCAGCGATTTTTCCCAGAGTTCCCTGATCCATTGTTAGTCCAGACGTTAGAGTATGCGGAAGTTAGCAGGTGCCAGCTTGGTTGCGGCACGTCATGACAAGTTGGCTTTAGCCCGCGACCCTCGTTGCCAGCAAGCTCTGATCTTGTCTCCCTGAATCCAATTTCCTGGATCCAGCCTCCGCGCAAAGATGCCGACCTGGACCCGTGGATGCGAGGATCAAGCCCAAGCATGACGGCGAGAGAAAGAGACTCCGGCTGAGGACGCCAGAAAAGCGAAAAGGGCCGCTGCGTTGCCGCTGCGGCCCTTCATAAAACTATTCCCATAAGCCTCAGGCGATGCCGCGGCCGAGGAATTCCTTGATCTCGTAGCCCGGCATGAAGGTACCGATGCGCTTGATTTCCCACTCCAGCCGAACACCGGAATGTTCGAGCACGCGGTTCCGCACGGTTTCGCCGAGATATTCGAGCTCGTAGCCCGTCGCCTGACCGGTGTTGATCATGAAGTTGCAATGCAGCGGCGACATCTGCGCGCTGCCAATCATCATGCCGCGGCAACCCGCTTCGTCGATCAGCTTCCAGGCCGAATGTCCCTCCGGGTTCTTGAAGGTCGATCCCCCCGTCTTTTCGCGAATCGGCTGCACGGTTTCGCGGTGCTGGCGCACGGCGTCCATGTCGGTGCGGATCTTGTTCTTGTCCTCGGGATAACCTTCGAAGATGGCGTGCGTGAAGATTAGGTCCTTAGCCGCCGCGGAATGGCGATAGCCATAGCCCATGTCGGCATTCGACAGCACATGCGTATTGCCCTGACGATCGACCGCGTGCACCTCGACGACGCGCTCGCGGGTCTCCGAGCCGTTGGCGCCGGCGTTCATGCGCAATGCGCCGCCGATCGCGCCAGGAATGCCGTAGTAGAAATAGAAGCCGCCGATGCCGTTATCGAGCGCCATCGCCGCAATGTTCTTGTCCGGGCAGATCGCGCCGGCCTTGATGCGGTTCTCGCCGACGAGTTCGAGATCGCCAAAACCCTTGGCCGAAAGCCGGATGACGACACCAGGAATGCCACCGTCACGAACCAAAAGGTTCGAGCCGACACCCATGACCATGACGGGTACATCAGCCGGAACCAGCTTCAGGAAGGTGATGAGATCGTCAGTGTCGTGCGGCTGGAACATCAGCTCGGCAAGACCGCCGGCGCGGAACCAGGTCACGCGATCCATCGGCGCATCGGGCGTGATGCGGCCGCGAACGGCGCTGACTCCGCTTCCGAGTGCTTCGAGTAGTTTCTGACCGTTGACCTGTTTCATGCTCAATTTCCTGAAATGTCTGCGAGTTCCCGTGGCAGGGCAGCGGCCCAGTAGGTGATGCTGCCAGCCCCCAAGAGAACCACAAAATCACCCGGCTGCGCAATCTTGCTGACAACCGGCGCGATTGTTTCGGGTCCGACCACATGCCGGGCGTCGCGATGACCGCCGGCCTTGATGCGGTTGACGAGCTCTTCGGCGTTGACGCCGTCGATCGCTTCCTCCCCGGCCGCATAGACAGGCGCGATCAGAACCGTGTCGGCGTCGTTGAAGCAGGCTGAAAAATCTTCGAACAGGCTCGCAAGGCGCGAGTAGCGGTGCGGCTGGTGCACGGCGATGATGCGGCCCTGGCATGCCTCGCGCGCCGCCTTGAGCACGGCCTTGATCTCGACCGGATGGTGGCCGTAGTCGTCATAGATGCGCACGCCGTTCCAGTCGCCGGTAAAGGTGAAGCGCCGCTTGACGCCGCCGAAGGAGGCAAGCCCCTTGGCGATCGCCTCGGGGCTGACGCCGAGGCGCTGGGCGACCGCGATCGCGGCCGTGGCGTTCGACACATTGTGGCGGCCGGGCATCGGCAGGCGCAGATCCTTCATCGAGATCACCTGGCCGGTGCGGCGACGGCGGATCTCGATATCGAAGACGGAAGTGGCACCGTCCATGCGGATGTTGAGGAAACGAACGTCGGCCTGCGGGTTTTCGCCGTAGGTGATGACCTTGCGGTCCTCGATCTTGCTGACCATGGTCTGCACTTCGGGGTGATCGAGGCAGAGCACGCCGAAACCGTAGAATGGCACGTTCTCGACGAACTGGCGGAACGCGGCGCGCACGGCGTCGAAATTGCCGTAGTGGTCGAGATGCTCAGGGTCGATGTTGGTGACGACGGCGACATCGGCAGGCAGCTTGAGGAAGGTGCCGTCGGACTCGTCGGCCTCGACCACCATCCACTTGCCCTCACCCATGCGGGCATTGGTGCCGTAGGCATTGATGATGCCGCCGTTGATGACGGTCGGGTCGAGCCCACCGGCATCGAGAAGGGCAGCAACCATCGAGGTCGTCGTCGTCTTGCCGTGGGTGCCGCCGATGGCGATCGCATTGCGGAAGCGCATCAGCTCGGCCAGCATCTCGGCGCGGCGCACGACCGGCAGCAGTTTTTCACGGGCGGCGATCAGTTCGGGATTGTCCTTCTTGATCGCGGTCGACACGACGACCACTTCGGCATCGCCGATGTTCTCGGCCTTGTGGCCGACGTAGACCTCGATGCCCTTTTCGCGCAGCCGCTGGACATTGGCGCTATCAGACTGATCGGAGCCCTGCACCCGGTGACCGAGATTGTGCAGCACCTCGGCAATACCGCTCATGCCGATACCGCCGATACCGATAAAATGAACCAGACCGATCGTCTTCGGCATTTTCATGAGCGCTTTTCCTTGAATGTCTCGACTGTCAAACCGCTGGCAATAGCCTCTACCATCGATGCAAGCAAGCGCGCGGCGTCCGGCTTTCCGGTTTCGCGCGCATTGGCGGCCATCTGCGCCAGCGATTGTGGATTGGCCATGGCCTCAGCAAGAATGCCGGCAAGGCGCTCGGCGGTCAGCTCCGCCTGGGCGATCACCTTTGCGCCGCCCTTGGCGGCAATCGCCGCGGCATTGGCCGCCTGATCGTGATCGAGCGCATAAGGATAGGGAACGAGGATCGCCGGCCGGCCGATGACCGCAAGCTCGGAAACCGTCGAGGCGCCCGAGCGGCAGATGACCAGCTGGGCGCCGGCGATGCGCTCGGCCATATCGGTGAAGAACGGCGAGACCTCGGCGGGAACGCCGAGCTTCTCATAGGTGGCGATGACGCCGTCGCGATCTTCCGGACGCGCCTGCTGCGTCACCGTCAGCCGCTGGCGAAGTGCGTCGTCGAGACGGCAGATCGCCTGGGGGATCGCCTTGGAGAAATATTGCGCGCCCTGGCTACCGCCGAAGACGACGAGATGGAACGGCGCTTCGCCCGCCGCCGCGACATAAGGCACCTTGGCAGCATCGAGCACGGCCGGACGCACCGGGTTGCCCGTCGTCACCGTCTTGGCGGCAAAGGTACCGGTGCCCTCGGGCAGGAAGCCGCCGGCGATCGCCTTGACGCGGGAGGCGAGCGCCTTGTTGGCACGACCCATGACAGCGTTCTGTTCATGGATCATCGACGGCACGCCCATGCCGGTTGCCGCCAGCAGCGGCGGCACGGTCGGGTAGCCGCCGAAACCGACGACGGCCTTCGGCCGCAGCCGGGCGATCAGCCGGCGCGCGGCACGCATGCCGGTCCAGAGCGTCCACAGCGAGCGCACGACATGAATGGGGTTCTTCGAGCCGATGGTTGCCGACGGCACCACATGCACCTCGTCTGCCGGGAACTTGCCGGCGAAACGCTCGGCGCGACTGTCGGTCACCAGATGCACCGAATAGCCGTTGGCCTTCAGCTCATGGGCGAGCGCCTCGGCCGGGAACAGATGGCCGCCGGTACCCCCGGCGGCAAGAAGGATAATGCCTTTGGTCATTCTTTACTCCGCCGGCACGCCAATGCCGGACCGAAACAGGCTACGCTCCACGGCGCGCTTCTCTGGGCGATGGCGCGTGAGCGCCAGGATGAAGCCGGCGGTGACGCAGATCGCCACCATGGACGAGCCGCCATAGGAGATCAGCGGCAGGGTCATGCCCTTGGCCGGAAGCAGTTCGAGGTTCACGCCGATGTTGATCATCGACTGGATGCCGATCTGCAGCACGAGGCCGGCAACGGCGAAGCGGTTGAAGTCGTTGCGCTCGCGGAAGGCGTGGTTGAGGCCGCGCAGCACCAGGAAGGCGAAGATCATCACGATCAGCATGCAGAAGACGATGCCGAATTCTTCAGCCGCCACCGAGAACACGAAGTCGGTGTGGCTATCGGGAATGATGCGCTTGACGATGCCTTCGCCCGGACCGCGGCCGAACCAGTCGCCGCGGATGATCGCCTCGCGCGCCGTGTCCATCTGGAAGGTATCGCCCTCCCCGGTCAGGAATTTGTCGATACGGCCGGCCACGTGCGGCAGCATGGTATAGGCGACGAAGAAGCCGCCGAAGGCAGCGCCGGCGAGCACGATGATCCACAGCCACGGCATGCCGGCCATGAAGAACATGCCGCCCCAGACCGCGGTCGTCAGGATCGTCTGGCCAAGGTCGGGCTGGGCGACGAGCAGCGCGCCGACAATGCCGAAGAGCAGGATGGCAAAGAGATTGCCGGGAATTTCCGGCTGGCGCGCATGTTCCGAAAACAACCAGGCGCAGACGACCACGAAGGCTGGCTTCATGAATTCCGAGGGCTGGATGGAAATGCCGGCGATTGAGATCCAGCGCATCGAGCCCTTGACCTCCTGGCCGATGAACAGCACCAGCACCATCATCGCGAGCGACACGCCGAGCAGGATGATCGCGGCGCGGCGCACCTGCCTCGGCGACAGGAAGGAGATGGCGACCATCACCACCAGCGACGGCAAGAGGAAGACGGCGTGGCGCTTGACGAAGTGGAAGCTGTCGAGGCCGATGCGCTCGGCGACCGCCGGGCTTGCCGCAAACGACAGCATGAAGCCCACGCCCATCAACAGGATGAAGGTCGCCAGGAAGAACCTGTCGATCGTCCAGAACCAGTCGGCCACAGGGCCACGTTCGGCTCGGCTTACCATCTGTCAGTCCCCTTTATCAGGCGCGCCTGCGCCAAACGTCCGAAACCCCGGCATCACCGCCACCCGTCGCGCGCCGGATGGGCGCGCGGACGGCGAGCGTCAGATCAGCATCGTCACGCCCTGCAATGCCTTGACGTGCGTCACGAAGGCATCGCCGCGTATTTCAAAGTTCTTATACTGGTCGAAACTTGCGCAAGCCGGGGATAACATCACCGCCGACGCGCCTTTGTCATCGTGCTCGGCATCTGCTGCGGCATGCGCCACGGCCTTTTCCAGCGTGCCTGAAATCTCGAAGGGCACCGCCTCGCCGAGCGTTGCGGCAAAGGCCGGTGCGGCCTCACCGATCAGGTAGGCCTTGACGATCTTCGGGAAGAACGGCGACAGCGAAGTGATGCCGCCCTCCTTCGGAAGGCCGCCGGCGATCCAGTAGATGCGCTCGTAGCTCGACAGCGCCGGGGCCGCTGCATCCGCATTGGTCGCCTTGCTGTCGTTGACGAATACGACAGCACCCTTGCGGCCGACCGGCTGCATGCGATGCTTCAAGCCGGGGAAGCTTTTCAGCCCCTGGCGTATCTCGTCTTCGCTGACATCGACGGCAAGGCATGCGGCGATTGCCGCGGCAGCATTCTGCGCATTATGGCCGCCGCGCAGCGTCTGGATGCCATCGAGATCTACGAAGAGCCGCGACGTTCCGCCGTGCGCCTCAAGGACGCGCGAGCCTTCGGCATAGATCCCGTCGGCCAGAACATGCCGGCGCGAGATGCGAACCACCTTGGTGCCCGCCCGCTCGACGCGATCGGCAATCAGTGCGCAGAAGCTGTCGTCGACACCGACGATCGCCGTGCCGCTGCCGGCCACCAGCCGCTCCTTGATATCGGCATAGTGCTGCATGGTGCCGTGCCGATCGAGATGATCGGGCGTGAGATTGAGCAGGATACCGGCCGTCGGGTTGAGCGTCGGCGCCAGATCGATCTGGTAGGACGAGCACTCGACCACATAGAAGCGGCCGGCCTTCGGGGGCTCAAGCGTCAGTACGGCCGTGCCGATATTGCCGCCGAGCTGGGTGTCACGGCCGCTTTCCCTCAGGATATGGGCGATCAGCGCCGTGGTCGTCGATTTGCCGTTGGTGCCGGTAATGGCGATGAACGGGGCATCGGGCGCCTGCGCCCGGCGCTCGCGCACGAAAAGCTCGACATCGCCGATGATCTCGACGCCAGCGGCATGCGCGAGGTCGACGGTCCAATGCGGCTTCGGATGGGTCAGCGGCACGCCGGGCGAAAGCACGAAGGCGGCAAAGGCACGCCAGTCGATGCCGTGCAGGTTCGCTGTCGGCACACCCGCCTCGCCGGCCTTGGCGACGCTGTCGGGATTGTCGTCCCAGGCCGTCACCTCGGCGCCGCCGGCGACGAGCGCCTGCGCAGTCGCCAGCCCCGAACCACCAAGCCCGAAAAGAGCGACCTTCTTGCCCCTGAATGTGCTGACCGCGATCATCGTCCGCTCACCGCAGCTTGAGGGTGGACAGGCCGACCATCGCAAGGATGACGGCGATGATCCAGAAGCGGATCACGACCTGGCTTTCCGTCCAGCCCTTCTTTTCGAAGTGGTGGTGGATCGGCGCCATCAGGAAGACGCGGCGCCCGGTGCGCTTGAACCAGAACACCTGGATGATCACCGACAGCGTTTCCATGACGAACAGGCCACCGATGATGATCATGACAAATTCATGCTTGACCGCGACGGCAACGGTGCCGATCAGGCCGCCGAGCGCCAGCGAACCGGTATCACCCATGAAGATGGCGGCGGGCGGCGCGTTGAACCAGAGGAAGCCGAGGCCGGCGCCGATGACGGCGCCGAGGATGACGGCGAGCTCGCCCGTGCCGGGCACGAAATGGATCTGCAGGTAATTGGCGAAAACGGCGTTACCGGCGAGATAGGCGATGAGGCCGAAGGCGGCCGCCGCGATCATGACGGGCACGATGGCAAGCCCATCGAGACCATCCGTCAGGTTCACGGCATTGCCGGCGCCGACGATGACGAAGCCACCGAACAGCACGAAGAAATAGCCGAGATTGATCACGAGGTCCTTGAAGAACGGGAAGGTGACCGAGGAGCCGAAGGTCGAGCCGGCAGCACCGCCCGAAAGCGACGCCTGCATCATGAAGAACACGGCAATCGCGGCGATGATGAACTCGAAGCCGAGACGCGCCTTGCCGGAAAAGCCTTTGTCCGACTGCTTGGTGACCTTGAGATAGTCGTCATAAAAGCCGATGGCGCCGAAACCGAGCGTGACGAGAAGGGTCGAGACCACATAGACGCTGGAAAGATCGGCCCACAGAAGCGATGACACGACGATGCCCGCAAGGATCATCAACCCGCCCATCGTCGGCGTGCCGGCCTTCTTGAAATGCGTCTGCGGACCATCGGCGCGGATAGGCTGACCCTTGCCCTGACGGATGCGGAGGGAGGCAATCATGCGCGGACCGAAAAGGAAAACGATCAAGGCCGAAGTGAAAAGCGCTGCACCGGTACGGAACGTGATGTAGCGAAAGAGATTGAAAAACTGAAAGTGGTCCGCCAGTTCCACGAGCCAGATGAGCATAAGGGACCTTTCCCCAAAGGTTTAAAATCGGACACCGTCCAACAGAATCATCTGAAAAACGATACGCGCTTGTATGCGAAAGTGTTAGGCCGCGCTGCCTAACCCAAGGCTGTATCCACCGCCGCCAGCATCGGCGACGACCACTACAACGCAGCGCGCCGCTTGAGGCACGCGAAGATCGTTGTCGTCATTTGGTCGACTGCATCATTGCCGCTGAACCGCTTGCAGTCCGGCAATCACGCAGTTGCTTCGTCCCCCTCGGCCTCGGGCTCCGGATAGGCTTCGATCAGCGCATGCACGATCTTGCCGCAGCCCGTGCCCTTCGAAGACTTGATCATCACCACGTCGCCGGTCGCAACCGCGCCGAGTGCATAGGCCTTCAGTTCGTCCACCGTTTCGCGGTAGACGACGGAGATTTCCGGCGGCAACGCGTCGCGCAGGTGGGCCATCAACGGCCCGGCAAGCCAGACATCGGTGATGCCGGCTTCGACGAGAGGTTTGGCGAGCGCGGCATGAACGCCGGCGGCGTGTTCGCCCATCTCCAGCATGTCGCCGAGCACGGCGATGCGGCGCCCGCCCGGCGCCGGTGCTGAATCCTGCAGCAGCGAAATCGCCGCGCGCATCGAGCTCGGATTGGCGTTGTAGCTCTCGTCGATCAGCGTCAGTGTGCCCGCGCCGATCAACAGTTGGTGCCGGCGGCCCCTGCCCGTTTCGGCCTGCATCGTCGCCAGCGACGAGGCGGCGTAGTCGACATCGGCGCCGACCAGCTTCACCGCCGCGAGCACGGCCAGCGCGTTCTCGGCGATATGACGTCCAGGAGCGCCGATGGTGATTTCCATCGTCCGGCCGCCAAGGACGGCCCAAAGCACTGAACCGTCCGCCGCACCGGCAAACTCGACGAGGCGGAACTCCGCCTTCGGGTTGACGCCGAAGGAGTGGATATAGCTGACGCCAGCCGTACCCGCGGCCTTTTCGAGCAGCTTGTACTGGGCACTGTCGTGGTTGATGACCGCGTGGCCGCCATTGACGACGCCCTCGAAGATCTCGGCCTTGGCCTCGGCGATCTGGTCCAGGCTGTCGAAGTTTCCGAGATGAGCGGCAGCGATGCTGGTGACGATTGCCACATGCGGGCGGACCATCTTCGTCAGCGGCCGGATCTCGCCCGGATGGTTCATGCCGATTTCGAAGATGCCGAAATCGGTGGCCTCGGGCATGCGCGCAAGCGTCAGCGGCACGCCCCAATGATTGTTGAACGAGGCCACGGAGGCGTGCACGCGCCCTTGCGGCACCAGCACGTGCCGCAGCATCTCCTTGGTGGTGGTCTTGCCGACGGAACCGGTGACGGCGATGATCTTCGCAGCACTGCGGTCGCGCGCCGCGCAACCGAGCCGAATCATCGCTTCAAGCACGTCGTCGACGACGATCAGTGGCGCGCTGAGGCGGCCGAGCGCCGGCAGTTTGCCTTCGCTGACAACGAGGAGTGCGGCGCCATTGGCGAGCGCAAGGCCCGCATAGTCGTGGCCATCGACCCGGTCGCCCTTGATCGCGAAGAAGGCTTCGCCCTTGCCGACCGAGCGGCTGTCGATCGATATGCCGCTTACTCCTTCGGGCAGGTTTCCAACCGGACGGCCGTTCATTGCGGCCAGAAGATCGCTGCTTGTCCAGAGCCAGTTCAAATCACAGACCTCCCAATGCCTTGCGGACTTCCGCATGATCCGAGAACGGCAGCGTGACGGAACCGACCGTCTGGCCTTCCTCATGTCCCTTGCCGGCGACGATCAGCGTGTCGCCGCTTGTCAACATGCCGACGGCGGCACGGATCGCTTCGGCGCGGTCGCCGATTTCGGTTGCACCTGGAGCCGCAGCCATGATTTCCGAGCGGATCACCTCAGGCACTTCCGAGCGCGGATTGTCATCCGTGACGATCACGACGTCGGCAAGCCGCGTGGCGATCTCGCCCATGATCGGTCGCTTGCCCTTGTCGCGGTCGCCGCCGCAGCCGAAGACCACGATAACGCGGCCCGTCGTGAACGGCCGCACCGAGGCCAGCACATTTTCGAGCGCATCGGGCTTGTGGGCATAGTCGACATAGGCAAGCGCGCCGTCCCTGGTCTGGCCGACCAGTTCGAGGCGGCCGGAGGCACCCTGCAGCTTTTCAAGCGCGGAGAACGCCGCCTTGGCGCTGATGCCGGTGGAGATCGCAAGTCCCGCCGCGACAAGCGCGTTGGCAACCTGGAAATCGCCGGCAAGCGGAATATGGATTTCGAAGATGTCGTCGCCGACATGCACTTCGGCCGACTGCTTGTGGCGGAAATGTTCGACCCGCTTCAGCGAGATGAATTCGCCCTTGCGGCCGACGGTGCGCACGTCGAGCTTGGCCTTGCGGGCAGCCGCAATCGCCTGTTCCGACCACTGGTCGTCGGCAAAGACAACCGCGGGCGCGCCCTTCGGCAGTAACGCTTCGAACAGCCGCATCTTGGACGCCATATAGTGCTCGACCGTCGGATGGTAGTCCATGTGGTCGCGGCCGAGATTGGTAAAGGCCGCAGCCGAAAGCTTGACGCCGTCGAGCCGGCTCTGGTCGAGGCCGTGGCTGGAAGCCTCCATCGCCGCATGGGTGACGCCGGCATCTGCGAGTTCGGCAAGAAGCTTGTGCAGGGAAACCGGATCGGGCGTGGTGAGAGAACCGTAGTCGTTGCGGCCGGGCGCCACCACGCCTGTCGTGCCGATCATCGCGGCAGCAAGGCCCGAATGCGCCCAGATCTGCCGGGTGAAGGAGGCGACCGAGGTCTTGCCGGCCGTGCCCGTCACCGCAACCATCGTCTCAGGCTGGCGACCGTAGAACGCGGCGGCGGCGCGCGCGAGAAAGGCGCGCGGGTTGCCGAGCGAAAGAACGGGTGCGGAGGATCCATCAGGCTTGACGCCGGATTCAGCGACGACGGCAACGGCGCCGCGCGCAAGCGCGTCGACGATATAGCTGGTGCCGTTTGCCTTGGTGCCGGAGACGGCGACGAAAAGATCTCCTGGCTGCACATGCCGGCTGTCGGCCGTAATGCCGGCAACCTCGATCTGCGAGGAAGCGCCATCCAGTTGCGCAGAAAGTTCAGGGAAGCTCGTTCCCGCCAGGTCTTTTATCTTCATGAACCGCACGTCTCACATCGCTCTCAATTCGCCGGAATCGCGAATCGTCCGCATTCTCATTTCATGCCTAATAAGACACAAGCATGGCAGAACCATCTTCTCCGAACTTCGGTTCGACGCCGAGAAGCGGTGCGGAGCGGCTGATGATGTCGCGAACCATGGGCGCGGCATTCGAGCCGGCGGTCCGTCCGCCGCCTTCGCCGGTCTTCGGCGCGTCAATGAAAGTCAGCACGATGTACTTCGGATTGTCGATCGGAAACGCTGCGAGAAAGGCGTTGAAGTTCTGGTCGCTGGCATAGCGGCCGTTGACGACCTTGTCGGCCGTGCCGGTCTTGCCGCCGACGTTGAAGCCCGGCACCTGCGCGCGCTTGCCCGAACCGGCGATGCCGTTCCAGCGAAGCAGAAAGCGCATGTCGTCGCTGGTGCTTTTCTTGACGACCGTCGTCGCCAGTTCATCGGCCTGCTCCTGCGAGCGTGGCAGGAAGGTCGGCGGGATCAGCTTGCCGCCGTTGACGAGCGCGGCACCTGCGACAGCCGTCTGCAGCGGCGTCGTCGAAACGCCGTGGCCGAAGGAGATGGTGATCGAGTTGATCTTCTTCCATTCGCGCGGCTGGCTCGGGGATTTGACTTCCGGCAGCTCGGTCGGCAGCTTCGACAGCAGGCCGATCCGGGTCAGAAATTCCTTGTGGCCGGGAATGCCGATCAGGTCGGCGATCTTGGCGGTGCCGATGTTCGACGAATACTGGAAGATTTCCGGAACGGTCAGCACCCGGCGCTTGCCGTGGAAGTCCTTGATGGTGAAGCCGCCGATGCGGATCGGTGCCGAGGCGTCGAAGCTGTCGTTGAGCGTTACCTTGCCGGAATCGAGACCCATGGCGATCGTGAACGTCTTGAAGGTGGAGCCCATCTCGAACGTGCCGTTCGACATGCGGTTCATCCAGCCCTCTTCGGCACCTTCGGCCGGCTTGTTCGGGTCGTAATCGGGGACCGACGCCAACGCCAGCACTTCGCCGGTATTGACGTCGAGCACCACGGCCCCGGCGGCCAGCGCCTGGTAGTTCTTCATGCCGGCATCGATGACGTCGCGCACGATGTTCTGCACCCGAACGTCGATCGACAGCTTGACCGGCTCGAGCTTGGCATCGCTGGTCATGCCGATGGCGGCGAGATCGGCGAGCCCCTGCCCGTCGATGTAGCGCTCCATGCCGGCAACACCGCGGTTGTCGATGTTGACGTGGCCGAGAACATGGGCGGCGGTCGGGCCGCCCGGATAGAAGCGGCGCTTTTCCGGCCGGAAACCGACGCCGGGAATGCCGAGCGCCAGGATTTCGCTCTGCTGCTTCGGGGTCAATTGGCGGCGCAGCCACTGGAAGCGCGATTTCGACTTCAGCTTGTTGTAGATGTCGCGGGCGTTGAGATCGGGCAGCACGGTTGCAAGCCGCTCGACCGCCTCATCCGCATCGACGATCTTGTGCGGCTCGGCATAGAGAGAGACCGTGCGGATGTCGGTGGCGAGGATCTCGCCGTTGCGGTCGAGAATATCCGGGCGCGAGGCCATCAGATTGTCGGCGCGGCCGATACTCGAAACCGTCTCCGGCTGCGCCATGCCGTATTGCACCAGGCGGCCACCGATGACCGCATAGACGATGCCGAAGCTGGCGATGATGATCGCCACGCGGTTCTTCGCCTGATTGGTGGTCTTCTTGCGTGTGCCCTGGAAGGTGACGTTGAGCTTGGCCTCGGCCGGCAGGTTGTTGCCGCCTGCGGAGAAATGCGCCTTGCTCTTCAAGACCATGATGCGGGAGAGAAACGACATCAGCGCGCCACCGAACCTGTTGCGATATTATCGGTCTTTTTCTCCGACGCCTTGGCGGCGGCGAGCTTCTTTTCTTCTTCCGTCGGCGGCACGTCGGCCTTCAGCATCGGCAGCTCCTGCGGGCGCACGAGTTGCGTCGACGGCGTCGGTGCCAGTTGCAGATCAGCGCCGAAGGCGCCAACCAGACGTTCCAGCCGGTTCGGCTGCGTCAGCAGCGCCCAGTCGGCGCGCAGAAGGTCGATCGTGTCTTCTTCCAGCTTGATGGCGGCATCGAGCCTGCGCACCTCTTCCAGCTTGTTTTCGGCACGATGCTTGATCGTGTAGGTGACCGTGGCGGCTGCCGTCATGACGACGATCAGGACTATGTCGAGTGTTCGCAGCATATCTCTCTCAGCCCCCCAACCGTGCAAGGCTCGCCAGTTCCGGCAGATTGAAAATGGATAGATCGTTTCCCGGCGATGGCGCTTCCGTGCGGATACCGGCTCTGAGCTTGGCAGACCGGGCGCGCGGATTGAGGGACGCTTCTTCCTCGCTGGCGGCCACCATAGGCTTTCCAACTGGTGTGAAGGTTGCCGCACGCGCGGTCACCAGTGGCAGATGGCGCGAACCCGCAGCCTTGCCCGAGCGATCCTGGAAGAAAGCCTTGACGATCCGGTCTTCGAGCGAATGGAAGGTGACGACCACGAGACGGCCGCCCGGCTTCAGCGCCCGCTCGGCGGCAAAAAGCGCCTGGGCGAGTTCGCCGAGTTCATCGTTGACGAAGATGCGCAGCGCCTGGAAGACGCGGGTTGCCGGATGGATCTTGTCCTTGGCCTTGCGCGGAGTGACGATTTCGATCAACCCGGCGAGATCGCGGGTGGTTTCGAACGGCGTTTCGGCCCGGCGCTTTTCGATGGCGCGGGCGATGCGGCCCGACTGCTTTTCCTCGCCGAGGAAACCGAAGATGCGGATGAGATCGGAAACCTTGGCCCGGTTGACGACGTCGGCGGCAGAAACGCCGGCTGCCGACATGCGCATGTCGAGCGGGCCCTTCTTCTGGAAGGAGAAGCCGCGCTCGGCCTCGTCGATCTGCATCGACGACACGCCGATATCGAGCACCACGCCGTCGAGACTGCCGGCGGGCGCATGCTCGGCGAGCTGCGAAAAACGGGAGTGAATGAGCTTGAGCTTACCACCCGCGGCCGCAGCCATCGACTGGCCCGCGGCGATCGCCGTCGGATCGCGATCGAGCGCGATCACATCGGCGCCAGCATCGAGGATGGCGGATGCATAACCGCCGGCACCAAACGTGCCGTCGAGAATGACCTTGCCGGGGGCCGGATCGAGCGCCGCGAGAACCTCGCTCAGGAGGACGGGAATGTGACGGACCGGTCCGCCATCGGCTTCAGAAGTTCCTCCGCCTTGTTCCGTCACCATTCCGCCTCTCCATTCTATTCCGGACGCAACCCCCGTGATTTGCGCCCTTCCCGGGCCGCCGCTTGCGCCTTTGCAAAGGCCTGCGGCTCCCAGAGCTGAAAATAATCGCCCCGCCCGACGAACATCACGTCGGTCGAGATACCGGTGAAGTCGCGGATGAAATCCGTCACCATCAACCGACCTTCCGGATCGAGCTTGACGAAGACCCCGCCCCCGTGAACGAGCAGCGACATCTCGTTGGCCGCCGGAGAAAAAGGATCCTCGGCCGCCATCTGCCTCTCGAACCGATCCAGGAGCTCCGGCCCACCGACGCTGATCGCCGGAAAGACGAAATCCTGGAAGCAGTATAGCTCTCGAACGCCTCCATCCGACAGCACGGAACGAAACGCCGAAGGCACGGACACCCGCCCCTTTGCATCGATCCGATTGGTAGCATTTGACAAGAAGCGGTTCATGACGCGAAACGGCCGCCCAAGACTGACGGGCCATTATCATCGACCCGCGGGAACACTCGACCACACCCACAAAACGCCCCCGCCGGACACCAACATGTCCGCCCATCTCCCGAAGCCGGGAGACACTGGAATTTTGCGATGACGGGCCACGACGCGGCCCTTGCGCAGTACCATTATGGGATATCATGGGACCATATGGGCGTCAATGGGATTGGCTCTTGAACAGCTGGGTAGCTGATCAAATATTGATAGGTTGTTAAGTTTAACGAAGGGTTACGAAAGCACCCCCGATGCCTCGCAATGCGACGGCCAAACGGCTTCAAATCGTTGGGAAATCGGAATATCAGCAAGATTGCAGCCAAGCGGGCGGACGGCGCTGCGGCCATGGTTTTCGCGTCCTAGCTGGCACAAAGAGCAAAGGACGTCAGCCGAACTTGCGCTGCCCAAAGCCTCGCTGCTGCTAAGAGCATCGCCGTCTACTGCATGTATCCTTAAATCGTATTCGATTTAAGGATACATGCAGCAATTCGAAGTGCTACCGCGACCTTTGCGCGTCTAACAAGACGCGCGGCGCTATAGAAGGAAGAAATCGCCAGTTGGCCTGTAAGCCGGGTTCTGTATGGCCCCATTGCCCGAAGACAACGGAACGTGGCAGCCATTCATCTGGGACTACGTTTGCACGCAGCCTCTTGCAACCCACCCGGATGACTGGCCCGGAAACAGGCTGGACGCTTGCGCGCCCGCGTCATCCCTATTCGGTCTTGCTCCCGGTGGGGTTTGCCGTGCCGTCCATGTCGCCATGTCCGCGGTGGGCTCTTACCCCACCCTTTCACCCTTACTCCGCCAAGCGGAGCGGTTTGCTTTCTGTGGCACTTTCCCTGAGGTCGCCCTCGCCGGACGTTATCCGGCACCGTATTTCCGTGGAGCCCGGACTTTCCTCCCCCCGCGGCCTTTCGGCACTTGCGGAGCGCGGCTGCCCGGCCAACTGGCAGGCGGTCCTTAACCGACCGGGAAGCCGAGCGCCAGAGAAAAACGGCGATCTCGACGTTTCGGCTTTGGCACGCCGCCACACTTTTACTTCAGTGCTTAGCGGAACGAGACGGCGAAATCCGTTTCATAGGCCGGATCGTCGATCCGACCATCCATCACCAGCTTGGCGCCAAGCCGACCGATCTCGTCGGAGCTTTTCGCCGCCTGGCCGTTACCACCCGTGACGACGGCAATACGATCGCCGCCGGCAAAGCCGATATAGGGAAAGCCGTGGCGGGTGAACGACGTCACGCAGGGGCGGAAATGCGTCGAAGCGGGCTTGAAGCCGGGCATCACCTCGGCGAGCAATCCGCCCATGTGTTCCGCTGCTCCGGCGCCGGCGCTGCCCCGGAACCACGCCCGCACCTCGGGCTCGCTCTTGAGAATGCGGTCGGTCGGATCGCCGCCGATCTTGATGTAATGCTTGCCGTCGGCATAGGCGACCGGCGGCAGCAGGTAGTAGCTCTTCGCCTGCTCCGGCGACGCACCGATCAGCGATGGCATATGGTCATAGGTTGGCAGATCGTCAGCCGCGACCTCCGCGAAGAACACGGTGCGCGCCTTGACGACGAGGTCGATCGGTCGGGGAAGAAGCGTGTCGGAAAGGGAAAACCCGCCGGCGGCAACGATCACGCGTCCCGCAGTGAGTGTTGCGCCCTCTGTCGTCGTGACGACGACGCGGTCGCCGGCCTCGGATACGGACGCCACTTCGCTGCGGACAATCCGGGCGCCGGCCTTTTCCGCACAGATCGTCTGCGCCAGAACGAGCGCATGTGGATTGATGTAGCCGGCCCCTTGCGCCTCGTGGATGCCGGCAAAGCCCTGGGGGAAACGGAACCAGGCAAAGCGTTCGGACAGTGCATCTTCGTCCAGAAGCGGCGCCTCGACGCCGAGCGCGTCGCGAGCCTTGGCGACCTTCTCGATATAGTCGTAGCTTCCGCCCGGCGCCGGGCCGGCGATCAGGCAGCCGACTTCCGCATAGAAATCGATGCCGCTTTGCCCGGCGATCTCTCTGTAACGGTCGATGGAACGCTTGGCGAGACGCGCCCAGACGGGATCGTCGTCGATCGTGCGGGTGATTCGGGCATTGTCGTAATGGCTGGAAAAGACGCCGCCGTGATTGGCCCAGTCGCTGGGCTCGTCCGGCCCGACCAAGGCCACCCGTGCGCCGGAAAGCGCCAGGTACCGTGCTGCGGCCGCCCCCATCATGCCCTTGCCGACAATGATGAAATCAAAGCTTTCCGACATGTCCGTCCCCATCATCTCGATCAGGCGGAGATAGCATGTCAGTGCAGTTATGACACTGCGGGGGCATCACATTTCGAAGTTCGCCGGAACGCGAGACCTGTCCGGCTGGAGCATCTGCCACCGCTCAAGGACGGTCAGCGGATGATGCTCGGTATTCGATAGAATACAATGCCCCTTACTGCATAATTCCTTAAATCGGATCCGATTAAGGACGAAATTATGCAGCAAGTTTAAAGTGCTACAGCGACCTTTGCGCGTCTAATAAGACGCGCGGCGCTGTAAAACATGCTTTGCGCGCACGACCTGGTGCGCGCCATACGGACGGCATCACTTAGTCGATGATGCTCTGGACCTTGCCGCAGTAACGCTTGGAGACCGGGTTCATGCGCTTGGCAGCGTGGCCGGCATTGTACTTCAGGATGGTGCCGCAGGTGGTGCCGCCGGAAAGCTCATGCGCCACAGCAAGATACTTCATGCCGAACTTGATGTTCGTTTCGGGATCGTAGAGACCCTTGGAGGAGCCGGAATAGCCCATCATGCGCGCCGTCGCCGGCTTGATCTGCATCAGGCCGATTTCGCCGGCACTGCCGCGCGCCATGGCATTGAAATTGCTTTCGACCTTGACCACCGCATGGGCCAGGTCCGCCGGAACGCCGTACTGCTTGGCGTAGGACTGGATCAGGATTGTGTACTGCGTGCCTTCTAAGATTTCCGGTTTCGGGTAACCTGTCGTCCGTGTAACTGACTTGAGGGATGAGGTCTTGATGGTCTTGTCGATATTCCCCGCATACGACGTACCAATCCCGGCGAAGAACATGCCAAAGCATGCCGCCACCGCAGCAACAGACGATATTCTCATGTAGTTTGAAGTCTCCGGTCTGGGGAATGGGCGGCACGGCGCACCCCGCCGTTCAAGCCTCACTTCCCGATCGTTTCATTGACAGGAAATGAGCGTTGCGCCCTGACGTTCCCTGCAGTTCCAATCAGCGGCAAATGAATGCCGCATCATGGTAAACATGTGGCAACGCAGCAAATTTGTGCGACAAAAGACCGGGAAAGCTAATTTAGCACGCAAAAATTTTGCGCGTCAGGCACCAAACTGCGGTAGTCCCGCAAGCAGACGGTGCAACGTATCGAGGGTCGAGATATCGGCGATGCCGTCGACCCTTTCCTGGCGAAAATGCCGTTGGAAGGCGGCGACGGCGCCCTCGGTTTTTTCGCAGAATTCGCCAGTGACTTCAATGCCGTAACCATAGAGCGACAGCATGGACTGGATCGCCTCGACCGGTTGGCCGTGATCGCCGCGCTGAAAAAAGCGACCGCCGCCGATCGGCGCCGGCTCCACCCAGTGCCCGACGCCCTCGCGATGCAGGCGATCCCACGGAAATTTTTCACCCGGATCGACCTTGCGAATTGGCGCAATATCGCTGTGTGCGAGGACCCGTTCCGGGGCAATCGACCACCGTTCGCCACAGTCCCGACACAATTCGACGACCGCAGCGATCTGTTTTTCGGGAAAATCCGGTAGCCCGCCGGGGTGACCGGCGTTGGCGATCTCGATGCCGATCGAGCAGGAATTGATGTCCGTCTCGCCCTTCCAGAAGCTTTTGCCCGCATGCCAGGCCCGCAGCGTCTCCGGCACGAGCTGGTCGACGCGACCGTCCTCGTGGACGAAATAGTGGCTCGAAACCTGGCTTTCCTGGCGGCACAGCCATTCGAGCGCAGATTTCGCCGTCGGCATCCCAGTGTAGTGAAGCACGATCATATCGGGCACCCGCGCATCCGCACGGTCGCCGAAGTTGGGCGACGGCATGAAACGTGCACCCGAGTAGTCGCAGTATTTCGACGTCATGCGGCGCGGCGTTCTCTCTCGATCGCCTCATAGGCGGCGTTCAGCGCGGCCATGCGGTCATTGGCGATCGCATGGAACTCTTGCGGCACGCCACGCGCAACCAGCATGTCCGGATGGTTCTCGGACACCAGCACGCGGTAGTGCTTGCGGATCTTAGCAAAGTCGTCCTTGGGCGAAACGCCGAGCACCTGATAGGGATCGCGGCCGTCGCTGTGCACGTGGCGCGCCATGATCCGTTCGAAATGCGCTTCGTCCATGTGGAAGATCTCGGCGACCCGCATCAGGAAGGCCAGTTCCTTTTCATGCACCGCGCCGTCGGACTTGGCGATGTGGAACAACCCGTCGATGATGTCTTCCAGGATCGGGCAATTGCTCTCGCAGGACGAGCAGAGCGACGCCATCTTCTCGGCATAGGCTTCGAAACCGGCGACGTCCTGGCGCGCGAGGTTATAGAGACGGGCAACATTCTGGGCCTGATCGGCGGGAAACTCGAAGATATCGCGAAAGGCCGAGACCTCCGCCTCGGTCACGACGCCGTCGGCCTTCGCCATCTTGGCCGAAAGCGCGATCATCGCCACGGAGAAAGCCACCTTGCGCCGGGTTTCCGGGTCGCCTTCGAACAGTGTGCGCACGGCCTCGACCACACCGGCAAGTGCGTTGCCGGTGGCGGTGACGATTTTGAGGAGGCTATCCCAGAATGACATGCACGATTTTCCTGTCTCTCCAGCCTATAGCATGGACTATTGTGGTGGCAAATTGCAAGCGGTGGCCTGCGGCGAACCACGGGAATGACGAATTTGTGATGGCCCCTCACTATTGTCAATCCGTTGCGGTAACGTTGCGCCAGCGCGAGGGTTCCCATCTGTTCCCTGGGGAACAGGTCAGCACCTTCGGGAAGAGGCTCAACCCCCTGCCCCACAGCGGGTTGGCGCCGAGCCTGCCTCTTGCCGCCGCGGTTTGCGCGGCATCATGTCCACGGTCGTTTTCGAGACCGAGGCGACAAAACCCAAGCACTTGCCGACCGGACATCCACAGACCTGTCATTTAACTTCCATCGGATTTACGCTAGAGAGGCCCCACCAATTGCATGCCGAATCCCGAGGAGGAAACATGGCCAAGAAGAAAGTCGCAATGCTGACGGCCGGCGGGCTGGCGCCTTGCCTGTCATCCGCCGTTGGTGGCCTGATCGAACGCTACACCGACATCGCGCCCGACTACGAGCTGGTGGCCTACCGCTCCGGCTACCAGGGCGTGCTGCTTGGCGACCGCATCGAGATCACCAGGGACATGCGCGAAAATGCGCATATCCTGCACCGCCACGGCGGCTCACCGATCGGCAACAGCCGCGTCAAGCTCACCAACGCTGCCGACTGCGTCAAGCGCGGCCTGGTCAAGGAGGGTGAAAACCCGCTGCGCGTCGCTGCCGAGCGCCTCGCCTCCGACGGCATCGGCATCCTGCACACGATCGGTGGCGACGACACCAACACCACCGCCGCCGACCTTGCCGCCTATCTCGGCGCCAATGGCTACGACCTGACGGTCGTCGGCCTGCCGAAGACGGTCGACAACGACGTGGTGCCGATCCGCCAGTCACTCGGCGCCTGGACGGCCGCCGAACATGGCGCCCGCTTCTTCGATCATGTCAGCAACGAACAGAGCGCTGCCCCGCGCACGCTCGTCGTCCATGAAGTCATGGGCCGTCACTGCGGCTGGCTGACGGCGGCAACCGCCCGCTCCTATGTCCAGATGACTGAGGACAAGCAGTTCGTCGACGGCTTCATGATGAACAAGCAGCTGAAGAACATCGACGGCCTCTACCTGCCCGAGATCAAGTTCGACCTCGAGGCCGAGGCCGAGCGGCTGCGCGCCGTCATGAACCACTCGGGCTTCGTCACGCTGTTCGTCAGCGAAGGCGCCTGCCTCGACGCGATCGTCGCTGAGCGGGAAGCTGCCGGCGAAACCGTCAAGCGCGACGCCTTCGGCCACGTGAAGATCGACACCATCAATGTCGGCAACTGGTTCTCCAAGCAGTTCGCGGCCCTTCTCGGCGCCGAGCGGTCGATGGTGCAGAAGTCGGGCTACTACGCCCGCTCCGCGCCGGCAAACGTCGACGATCTCCGCCTGATCCAGAGCATGGTCGACCTGGCGGTCGAAAGCGCGCTTAACAAGGTCTCCGGCGTCACCGGCCACGACGAGGATCAGGGCGGCAAGCTGCGCACCATCGAGTTCCCGCGCATCAAGGGCGGCAAGCACTTCGACACCTCGACGAAGTGGTTCGGCAACGTCATGGATGTCATTGGCCAGAAGTGGCAGGCGGAAGACTGATCAGAGATCTCTGATTAACAGTTGACGGCTCCGCGCCTTGGTGGCTCCCTCCCGAGATCAGTCTCGGAAAGCCCTCAAGCGCGGAGCCTTTTTCATGTCGTTCGAACACTGGTTTGCCTTTGCCGCTGCCTCTGCAGTGCTGCTCGCCATTCCCAGCCCGACCATATTGCTCGTCATTTCCTATGCGCTCGGCCATGGCCGCAAGACGGCGGGCGCGACGGTTGCCGGCGTGGCGCTCGGTGATTTCACCGCCATGACCGCATCGATGCTCGGGCTCGGCGCACTGCTCGCCACCTCCGCTGCGGTCTTCACCGTGTTGAAATGGGTGGGGGCCGCCTATCTCGTCTGGCTCGGCATCCAGCTCTGGCGGGCACCGGTTGCCGGAAGCGAAGGTACCGGTGAGCATGCGCCCGCCAAGGAACGGCCGCTGCGCATCTTTTTCCATGCCTATGCCGTCACCGCACTCAACCCGAAGAGCATCGTCTTCTTCGTCGCCTTCCTGCCGCAGTTCCTCGATCTGTCGCAGCCGCTCTTTACCCAGATGGCGATTTTCGAGGTAACGTTCCTGACGCTCGCCATCCTCAACGCAAGCCTCTATGCAGCGCTTGCGACCGCCGCCAAAAGCACGATTTCGAAGCCGAATATCAGGCGGATCGTCAACCGCACGGGCGGCTCGCTGCTCATCGGCGCCGGGCTTCTGACGGCAACCATGAAGCGGGCGTCGGCCTGAAATTCGCTCGTGCGCTTGCTGCGCGACGCCCCATGGGTTAATGGAGATTCACGCATGGCGGCTAATCGCCGTTGATTTGCCGGGGCTGCGGGGCCCAGAAGCACGAAAGTGACAGCATGCCGAAATTCCGTATTTCCCTTTCAAAACAGACGTTTGGCGTGGCAGCTATTCTGTCGGCGACACTCGTCTCCGGGTGCTCGACTGTCGAGCATACCTCGGTGGAAGAGCTTACGGCCGTGCAGACGGTCACCCCGCTTGCAAAACCCGGCACCGAAATGACGGCCTATGCCCTTCCGACACCGGATGGCGCGGCAACCGCGGCATCCGCTGCCCTGTCGGCACAAACGGCCGGCATGGCAACCACCTTTCCCGTCGGCACTGATCTCGCGCAGGCCGCCGGTCCGGCACCGACGGTCGTCGCCGTTCCCGGCGGCAAGCCGGGCGCAGCGCAGGCCGTCGCCATGGCGACGCCGGTAGCAGCTTCTGCCAATGCCGCTGCCCTGCCGGAAACCGCATCCGCCCTCGTCTCGCCGAAGACGAGCCGCGTCCAGGATCTTCCCGTTTCGACGCTTGCCGTTGCTGCCGCGATGGAATCGGACTTCGACACCGGCGAGCCCGTCGGCCTCGAAACGCTCGTCGCCAACCGCATGATCGTGCCCACCGAAAAGCCGAAGATGGGCGTGATCGGTTCGAGCGTCGCCGCCGTTGCTAGCGTCATTCCCGATTCGATGAAGCTGACCAAGGCGCCGACCAGCTCGCGCCCGGAACTCGACAAGCTCATCAAGCATTACGCCGACCTCAACGGCATTCCCGTCGAGCTCGTGCACCGCGTCGTC
>Ga0247819_10000407_pt1 | contig 26215 bp, 20 predicted proteins | sample 13C_Xylose_Day6_FD_193428 | JGI IMG/M metagenome (GOLD analysis project Ga0247819, IMG submission 193428) | Soil microbial communities from agricultural site in Penn Yan, New York, United States - 13C_Xylose_Day6 | ecosystem: Environmental > Terrestrial > Soil > Agricultural land | place: USA...
CACGGCGCCGACATCGCCCGCGGCGCGGCGCTCAGTTCGACGACGACACTGACCGTCGATCCGCTCGACGCCGCGTCGACGAGGGGCGAGCGCTCGCGCGCCTCGAGGGCGGTGCCGGCGGATGTCGCCACCAGCCCGGTCGCCGCGAGCACAACCAGCAGCGCCGCGCACCGCCGCACCGCGGCGTGCGACACCCGATGGTGACCGGCGTCGGGTTGCGCACCCTCCGCGAGCCGCTTCGCCCGCACTCCCAGCACGACGAGCGCCGACAGCACCGCCACCGCAGACGCCCAGACGCCTGAGATCGCGGCCGACGCCGGGACGCCCGCGTCGGGCGCTGCGACGACGAGCCACGCCCCGGCCCAGGCCGCGATCGCCGGCAGTGCGAGCCGCAGGTCGGGCATCACGGAGCCACCTTGCCGGCGAGTCCTGCGAAGACCGCGTCGCCGATGCCGGCGACATCGAGCAATTGCTCGGTGCTCGTGAAGGGCCCATTGGCGTCGCGCCAATCGATGATGCGTTGGGCGAGGGCCGGTCCGATGCGCGGAAGCGTGTCGAGTTCCGCGGCATCGGCCGTGTTCAGGTGCACGAGCCCGTCGGCGGCAGGCGCGCCTCCGCCAGCCGCATCGGGTGGCGGAACCGCACCGATCACCGGCACCATCAGCTGCTCGCCATCGACCACGGGTCGCGCGAGATTCACCCCCGCGGGATCGGCTTCGGGCGTGAGTCCGCCGGCTGCCGCGACAGCGTCGACGACCCGAGCACCCGCCTCGAGCTCGACGAGCCCCGGCCGAGACACCGCACCCAGCACGTGCACGAGCAGCGGCGCACCAGAGACCGCGGCGTCGCCGGAGTCGGTCTCAGCGCCGGCACCGCTCGCGACCTCGTCCGCGATCGGCCCGCCGATCGTTCCCTGCAGCCCGCCGCCGGTCGCCATGAACGACAGGATCGCCGCAATCGCGACCGCCCCGATGAACAGCGCCACGGCCGCTCCGACCGTCACGCGCAGCCGAGGCGAGGCCCTGCGAGCACTGGGGTCGAGCGCCCCCATCGGATCGGGGCCGTGGGCTGGGGGCATACCCGCACGCTACGGCCGGCAATGACCGCCGACGGGGGCCGGTCGGCGAACCGTCGATCGATGCGCCGAACCAGCCCGCTGTCGAGGACGAGTGGCGACCGACCATCGCCAACGGCGACGGCGACACTGGTACGGCGTCGGGACTCAGCCCCGGGTGGCGATGTTCACGAGGCGCGGCGCCCGCACGATGACATTCACGATCTCGCGCTCGCCGACCGATCGCGACACGGCCTCTGACGCCCGTGCGAGCGCCTCGAGCTCATCGGTCGAGATCTTCGGCGAGACCTCGAGCCGGTCTCGCACCTTGCCGTCGACCTGCACGATGGCCGTGACCGACTCCTCGACGAGGAGCGCGGGGTCGGCCTTGCGCCACGTCACCAGTGCGATGCTCGGCTCGTAACCGAGCCGCTGCCACATGTCTTCTGCCGTGTAGGGCGCGAACAGGTCGAGGATCATGGCGGTGACCTCCGCCGCCTCGCGCACGGCGGCATCGCCCGCGCCGGCGCCCGAGTCGATCGTCTTGCGCGTTGCGTTCACCAGTTCCATGAGCCGTGCGACGACGACATTGAACTTGAACGCCTCGACGAGACCGGGAGCGTCGGCTAGCAGCCGGTGCGTGATGCGACGCAGCGAAGCGTCGCCCGTCTTCCAATCGACATCGGGCGACGAGGTGACCTCGCCCGAGATGCGCCACGCGCGGGCGAGGAACTTGGCCGAACCCACCGGCGAGACATCCGCCCAGTCGATGTCGTCTTCGGGGGGCCCCGCGAACGCGAGCGTCACGCGCAGCGCGTCTGCGCCGTGGGCCGACAGCTCGCCCGCGAACTCGACGAGGTTGCCCTTCGACTTCGACATCTTCGCGCCGTCCATGATCACCATGCCCTGGTTGAGCAGGGAGGTGAACGGCTCGGTGAAGCTCAGGTACCCGAGGTCGAAGAGCACCTTGGTGATGAACCGCGAGTAGAGCAGGTGCAGGATCGCGTGCTCGACGCCGCCCACGTACTGGTCGACGGGCAGCCACTTCTCGGCCTCGGCGACATCGAAGGCCTGCGTGGCATCGTTGGGGCTGAGGTACCGCAGGTAGTACCACGAGCTGTCGACGAACGTGTCCATCGTGTCGGAGTCGCGCCGGGCAGCGCCGCCGCAGTTCGGGCAGGCGACGTTCACCCATTCCTCGGCCGCGCCGAGCGGACTCGAGCCCTTGGGCTTCAGGTCGAGGCCCGCAGCATCGGGCAGCCGCACCGGCAGCTCGCTCTCGGGCACCGGCACCTCGCCGCACTCGGCGCAGTGGATGATCGGGATCGGGGTGCCCCAGTAGCGCTGGCGCGAGATGAGCCAATCGCGCAGGCGGAAGTTCTTGGCGGCACGCCCGTGCTCACGCTGCTCGAGCACCTCGATGACCCGTCGGATCGCGTTCGACTTCGAGAGCCCGTCGAGCGGTCCGGAATTGATGAGCCGGCCGTCGCCGCCGAGCGCGATGCCGGTCGACGCCGGGTCGAGCGTGGGCAGGTCGTCGGGCATGATCGGGTCGCCCTGCTCGTCGAGCTGGATCACCGGGATCACGCCGGTGACCGGTGCGTTGGTGTCGACGACGACGCGCACGGGCAGGTTGAACGCCCGGGCGAAGTCGAGGTCGCGCTGGTCGTGCGCGGGCACGGCCATGATCGCGCCGTGGCCGTAGTCGGCGAGCACGTAGTCGGCGGCCCAGATCGGCAGGCGCTCACCGTTTACGGGGTTCACCGCGTAGCGCTCGAGGAACACGCCGGTCTTCGGGCGATCGGTCGCGAGGCGATCGATGTCGCTCTCGGCGCGCACCGAGTCGAGGTAGTCGTCGAAACGCTGCCGAACCTCGGTGGATGTCCCGCCGACGAGCTCGGCGGCCAGCTCGGAGTCGGGCGCCACCACCATGAAGGTCGCGCCGTAGAGCGTGTCGGGGCGAGTCGTGAACACGCTGACCGGCTCATCACGCCCTTCGATCTCGAAGTCGACGTCGGCGCCGGCCGAGCGGCCGATCCAGTTGCGCTGCATCGACAGTACCTTTGAGGGCCATGCACCCTCGAGCTGGTTGAGGTCGTCGAGCAGGCGGTCGGCGTAGTCGGTGACCCGGAAGTACCACTGCGTGAGGGCCTTCTTGGTGACGACGAAGCCGCAGCGCTCGCAGTGCCCGTCGATGACCTGCTCATTCGCGAGCACCGTCTGGTCGTTGGGGCACCAGTTCACCTGGCCCGCCTTGCGGTAGGCGATGCCCTTCTCGTAGAGCTTCAGGAACAGCCACTGGTTCCACTTGTAGTACTCGGGGTCGCTCGTGTGCAGCTCGCGGCTCCAGTCGAACGATGGCGCGTACTGGCGGAACGAACGCTTCTGCTGCTCGATGTTCTCGTAGGTCCATCCGCGGGGATCGATGCCGCGCTTGATCGCGGCGTTCTCGGCCGGAAGGCCGAACGAGTCCCAGCCGACGGGGTGCAGCACGTCGAACCCCTGGTGGCGCCAGTACCGTGCGACCGTGTCACCGTAGCCGAACGCCTCGGCATGACCCATGTGCAGGTCGCCCGACGGGTAGGGGAACATGTCGAGGATGTACTTGCGCGGCCGTGTATCGCCCGACACCCCGGCGCGGAACGGCTCGAGCTCGTCCCACACCGGAAGCCACTTCGCCTGGATCTCGGCGAAGTCGTACGCGCCGGTCTCGGCGTGTGCAGGGTCGTGATCGTGTGCCACGTGACTCTCAATCGTGTGTCGGTGGGAGCGTCGCCCGAAGTTCAGGGCACGCCGGATCGCGGCGCGCTCGAACATCAAGCCTACTCACTCCTCGCTGGACGACGCCGCCCCGAGCACGGCGAGCAGCGCCCGCGCCTTCACGCGTGTCTCCTCGATCTCCTCGTCGGGATCGGACAGGGCGGTGATGCCACCGCCGGTACCGATGCTCGCGCCTGTGGGCGTCAGCACGATCGAGCGGATCACCATCGCGAGGTCTGCGCTCCCGTCGAGGCCCAGACGCCCGAACGCCCCCGAGTACACGCCGCGCGGCCCCTGCTCGAGCTCGTGCAGGATCGACATCGCGCTGTGCTTGGGAGCGCCGGTCATCGAACCTGCGGGGAACGCCGCCCGCACGACGTCGAGGGCGGTCGCGGGCGGGGCGATGCGTGCGCGCACCGTCGAGACCAGCTGGTGCACGTGCGCGTACTCCTCGACCTCGAGCAGGCTCGGCACGCTCACGCTGCCGAGCTCGGCGATGCGGCCCAGGTCGTTGCGCATGAGGTCGACGATCATGAGGTTCTCGGCGCGTTCCTTCTCGCTCGCGAGCAGTTCGGCGCGCAAGGCGCGGTCGGTCGCCGGGTCCGCGCTGCGCGGTCGGGTGCCCTTCATCGGCTTGGTCGAGACCACGCCGTCGGGCTCGACGAGCAGGAACTGCTCGGGTGACGCGCTCAGCAGCGCCACATCGCCGAATCGCAGGAATCCGCCGTGATGGCTCGGGCTCGAGGCGCGCAATGCGAGGTAGCTCGACGCGGGATCGGGGTGCACGTCGACGTCGATGCGGTTGGTGAGGCAGAGCTGGTACGCGTCGCCGCGCACGATCGCGGCCTGGCACTCGGCGATGAGTTCGGCGTAGCGAGCGGGGTCGTGCCGCCAGCGCACCGCGGGCGCATCGGCGGCCGGGTGCGTCGTCTCACCGACCGACGGCACGGATGTCCCGTGCGCGTGCTGGATGGTCGCCGCGAGCTGCACCGCCCACGCGTCGGTCTCGTTGCGCCGCTTCTCGTCCTCGATCCAGACGAGCCGCACCGACCGGGCTGCGTGGTCGAACACGATCGCGCGGTCGACGAACAGGAAGGCCGCGTCGGGCGTCTCTGCCGGCGAGGTGGCGACACCGTCGAGGTGTGCGCCGAGCTCGTAGCCGAACCAGCCGTACCAGCCGAGCACGCCATGGCCGTCGCGTGGTTCGGCCTCGGCGGGCGACACCGACGCGGGAAGCTCATCGCGCAACCGCTCGCCCAACGCATCGAACACCGACCGGGTCGCGGTCGTGGTCGGCCCGGCCGGCGGTCGACTGCTGGACACCGTGCCGGACGTCGCGTCGGCCGTCACCAGTTCATTGCCGCCGTGCCCGGCGGCCATGATGCTGACCCCGGCCGAGGCGTCGGTGCCCCCGTCGAGCCAGACGACGTACGGCGCATCGACGAACGCGGAACGGAAGACGACTTCGGGGTCGCACCACACCGGCAACGGGCGGGATCGCACGCGACGACGAGGCATCCCCTCAGCCTAGGACGCGAAGGGGTGGCGCGGTCGCCCGCGCCACCCCCGCACCGAGCGCCGGTCAGCGCAGGGCCAGGTGACCCTTGAACGTCGGGTCGAACTGGCCGACTGCCTTGCCCTTCGCCGTGCCGTTGACCGCGGAGGTCGTCTGCGCGAACGTGAGGGTGGCGTGCGCCGCCGCGTCCGCGAGCTCCTCGAGGGTTTCACCGTCGACGTTGTCGATCGTGTCGCACGCCTGGTGGTAGCACGGGTCGTACGGCGCCCCGGCGGTGCCGTCGAAGTCCTCGGCTTCCTGAGGGGTCATCAGCCCTTCGGCGCCCGAGAAGAGCCCGCCGGCGGGGATGCCGTTGTTGATGAACGCGAAGTAGTCGCTGCGCCCGTCGAACTCGGTCGGCTCGGTCGCGAGTCCCTGCGATGCGAAGTAGTCGTCGAAGACGCCCTCGATGATGTCGGAGCCGTTTGGCCCTGTCGTGCCGAACGCGTCGCCGTCACCGTCGTAGACGAACCGCACGGCGTTGACCGACCCGAGCATGTCGAAGTTGAGGTTGACGGCATGCTGCTTGATCTGCGCCTTCGAGAGTTGCGAGACGTAGTACTCGGAACCGATGAGGCCGTCCTCCTCTCCGCCCCAGAAGGCGAAGCGCACGGTGTTACGGGGCTCGATTCCGAGTTCGGCCATCTGCACCGCGGTCTCGAGCACCGTCGCGGTTCCGGTGCCGTTGTCGTTGATGCCCGGTCCCTCATGGACCGAATCGAGGTGTGCGCCGATCACGACGGTTCGGTCATCGCGTCCGGTCGGGGTGTCGGCGATCACGTTGAACGTGTCGGTCGTCTCGGTCGTCGCATCGACCATCACACGCGCCTGGACTGCACCGGCACCGACGAGCGCCTCGCCGATCGCGAAGCTGGTGCCGATCGCGGGAATCGCCGCGAGCGGAGGGTCGAGGGTTCCGAAGACCACGCCGAACCGGTCGTCGCCGGGCACGTCGTTGCCCTGATTGAAGACCACGATCGCACTCGCGCCGTTCGCTGCCGCATTGTCGACTTTCACGCGGAACGTGCACGAGCCGCGCTGCACGAGCGCGATATTGCCCGCAATGAAGGAGTCGAAGTCACTGTCCTCGCAGCCGCTGGTCGATGCGCGGGTGCCCGCGAGGTTGACATCGACGGCCTGGAGCGTCGCGGTGATGTCGCCGGACCCGGAGTAGCTCATCGGGGAGTAGTCGGTCGGGTCGCCATAGGTGACCCCGTCGGCGCTGAAGGCGGAGTCGTTCAGGATGAACTGCTCATACGTGAACTCCTGCCGCACGGGGGTGTAGCCCGCAGCGAGCAGGGTGTCCTCGACATATGCCGCCGATGCCTCGTAGCCGCTGGAGCCTGCCGCACGGTTGCCGCCGTTCTCATCAGCCACGGCCTGCAGCGCCTCGAGGTGCCCCATCAGACCGTCTTGGGTGATCGCCGCGCGCAACGCGGTCGAGTTGATGCCCGACGCCGCGGTGGCGGGTGTGCCGACCGCGAGCGCGAGCGCCCCGGCTACGGCCGCAGTGGCGATGACACCGGAGGTTCGCATGATCGTTCGATGGTTCACAAGTGCTCCTTCGTCGGAGGTTCTGTGCTCGCGGTGTCCGCGATCGGGCATCGCAGCGGCACCGCCTCGGATCTGACCCGATCAGTGCCGTTCCGGTGAGGCTACCTCAGAGAATCCCCGATGGGTAGGGATTCGGCATCAACGACGCGACCGGCGTCGAGCGTGATCACGCGGTCGACGAGCCGTTCATCGACGCCCGCGTGAGCGATGAGCACCACGGAGCGGCCCGACGAGCTCGCGGCATCCGTGATGTCGCGAACGAGCGCATCGGCGCGCGCGGGGTCGACGCTCGCCGTCGGCTCGTCGAGCACGAGCACCGGGAAGTCGGCGAGCAGCGCCCGAGCGAGGGCGATCCGCTGAGCCTGCCCGCCCGACACGAGACTGCCGCGCTCCCCCACCTGGGCGTCGAGCCCCCCGCGCTCCTCGAGCCACTCGCCGAGGCCGACGCGATCGAGCACCTCACACAGCTCGGCATCGGTCGCAGTGTCGCGGGCGAACAGCAGGTTCTGGCGCACGTCCTCGTCGAACAGCCACGGATGCTGCTCGACCAGGCCGACGAGCCGGCGGACGTCGCGGGGATCGAGGCTCGAGGCCTCGACACCGCCGAGACGATACGAACCCTTGTAGTCGAGGAATCGCACGAGCACGTGCGCGAGCGTGGTCTTTCCAGCACCCGACGCGCCGCGCACGAGTACCCGTTCTCCGGGCGCGATCGCGAGGTCGACGCCCTCGAGGGCGGCACGCCGCGCGTCGCCGACCCTGCCGTCGTCGTCGCCGATCGCCGGCCAGTGCGCGCGAACCCCGCGCAGCTCGATCGCGGGCGTCGGATGTCGCGACGGAGGCGCGTGCGGATCTGCCGGCGGTACCGGTATGCCCGCAGGCACCTCGTCGGGCACGGCGCTCGCGACGCGCTCGGCGCTCGCCCGCGCGAGACGCAGCGCACTCGAGGCCAGCGGGATCGCGCCGGCGACCTCGGCGATCGCCAGCGGAACGAGGCACAGCACGACGAAGGTCGGCCCGTCGATGCGGCCCGACTCGAGCAGCGGCGCTGAGGACGCGAGGCTCGCCGCCACGGCGAATCCGCCGATGGCGACCATCGCGGCGGACGCGGCTCCGGTCGCCACGGCACGGGCGCGTGTCGCCTTCGCGAGCCGGGCGCCGATGGCGTCGATGCGCCCGCGACCCGCTCCGGCGGCGTCGAAGGCGACGAGTACGTCGAGTGACTGGGCGTGCTCGACGACCGCCGCCTGCAGTTCGCCGCGAAGGGGGGCGAGTGTGCGCTGGGCGCGCATGGCCGACCGGCGTTGCACGAGCAGTGTCGCGCCGATGCCGACGACGAGGCAGACGAGTACCGCCCACGCCGACTCGGGTGCGAGGAACGCCACCCCGACGACGGCGAACACGAGGACGATCGCAGCGCTCACGACCGGCTGCACGACGCGAAGTGGCACGTTCTGCAGTTCATCGACGTCGTCGACGAACCGCGCGAGCAGGTCGCCGCGACGGCTCGCCGCGAGCCCGTCGGGTGCGATCGGCAGTAGGCGCTCGAAGACTGCGGCACGGATGGTCGCGAGCTGGCGGAACGAGGCATCGTGCCCGGTGAGCCTCTCGAGGTAGCGGAACACTGCACGCCCGAGGGCGAACGCGCGCACGCCCACGATGCCGAGGCCGAGGTAGAGCACGGGCGGCTGTTCGGCAGCGCGCGCGATCAGCCAGGCGGAGGCGGCGAGCAGCGCGATGCTCGACCCGGCGGATCCGATGCCGAACAGCACCGACGGCAGCAGTCGAGAGAACCGCGGTACCGCGCGGCGCAGCATCTCGCGCGATCGGTCAGGCATGGGTCACCGCCAAGTCGATGCTCTGGTCGGCGACGCCGACGAGCCCGGTGCGGTGGGTGGCCACGAGCACGATCCGCCCGTCGACCGCAAGCTCGCGGAGTCGTCTGCCGAGTCGGAGTTCACGATCCTCGTCCTGGGCCGATGCCGGCTCGTCGAGCAGCAGCAGTCGCCCGTCGCGTGCGAGCAGGCGGTGGATCGCCCGCGCGGTCGCGACGCGTTGCGCCTGACCGCCCGAGAGTCCGGCCCCCGCCGGTCCGAGCACGCGCTGGGGATCGAGCTCGACTCCGGCGAGGTCGAGGGCGCGGGCGAGTACCGCGGGGTCGGCGCCCTCGTCGCCCAGCCGCACGTTCTCGGCGATCGTGCCGGCGAGGAGCACCGGCGCCTGCCCCGCCCACGCGATCGACGACCGATCGCCGGGTTCGACACGGCGTCCGTCGAGCATCACGCGGCCCGCAGCGTCGACGAAACCGAGCAGCGCCGCGAACAGGCTCGACTTGCCCGAGCCGCTCTCGCCGGTGACGGCGACGACCTCGCCGCGACCGGCCGCGAGGTCGAAGCCGTCGAGCACGACCCGATCGCCGCGGCGAATCGTGAGTCCCTCGATGACGAGGCCATCGCTGACGAGCCCAGCGGACGCGGACGCAGAGGTCGAAGCGCGCTGGCCCGCGTCGAGCGCGCCGTCAGCTCGGTTACCACGAGGTTCTCGTGCCGCCTCGAGCAGGTCGAACGCATCGCTCGACGCCGTGACGCCCGCCGCCGACGAGTGGAACGCGGCGCCGACATTGCGCAACGGCAGGAACACCTCGGGCGCGAGGACGAGTACGAACAGCCCGGCCATGAGCGTCATGTCACCCCCGACGAGCCGCAGCCCGATCGACACGGCGACGAGAGCCACTGAGAGGCTCGCCGCGAACTCGAGGGTGAACCCCGAGAGGAACGTGATGCGCAGCACCTTCATGGTGCGTGCGCGGTACTCGTCGGTCACCGCTCGGATGCGGGTCGCCTGCCGCTCGGCGCGGCCGAACGCAACGAGGGTCGACAGTCCCCCGACGACCTCGAGGAATCCCCGTGACAGCGAGGCGAGGCTCTGCCACTGCCTCCGTTGCACGGCCTCGGTCGCCATGCCGATGAGCGCCATGAAGACCGGGATCAGCGGCAGCACGATCACGAGCACGAGGCCCGACAACGGATCGGCGATCCACACCGTGACGATGAGCACGGGCGTCGCGATCACCGTGAGCACGAGCTGCGGGAGGTAGGTGCCGAAGTACGCGTCGAGCGCGTCGAGCCCCGCCCCCAGCAGTGTGGCGACGCGCGCGGTCGGGAAGCCGGGCACCCCCGTCGGACTCGTCTCCAGCGCGGTGACCAGTTCGGTTCGCAGTTCGGCCTTCACCCGCAGGGCACCCGACGAACCGACGAGGTCCCACGCCCACGCGGCGAGGGCGCGAGCGGATGCCGCGGCCGCCAGGACGACGAGCAGCGGCCAGGCACGGGAAATCCCGAAGCCGTCGATCAGTCCCGTGACGAGCGTCGCGAGCGCCCAGGCGAACGCGATGATCGACGCGGCCTGGACGACCGCGAGCCCGCCGCCCGCGGCGAGGAACACGCGGGAGGATCTCGAGCGGCGGACGAGCCTCGGATCGAGCGGTTTCACGTCAGTGCACTGCCCCCTCGATCGATGCCCTCGTCACACGCTTGCGGAACACCCAGTACGTCCAGCCCTGATATGCGAGGACGAGTGGAAGGAACACGAGCGCCACCCAGCTCATCACCGTCAGCGTGTAGGTCGAACTCGATGCGTTGGCGATCGTGAGGCTGTTCGCGGGGTCGTTCGACGCCGGCATCACGTCGGGGAAGAGCGAGGCGAACAGGGCGAACACAGCCGCCGCGATCGTGACCGCGAGGAGCGTGAACGCCACGCCCTCGGCGCCGCGCGCGTTCGCGAGCCAGCCGGCGATGAGCGCTCCCGCCGCGACCGCGGCGAGGATCCAGAACCAGAGGCTGCCGTACGCGAGTCCCGTCCACAGCAGGAACGCGGCGGCCACGACGATCGTGACGAAGCCCGCACGGGCGGCGAGGCGCCGGGCCCGCTCGCGCAGGTCCCCCTCGGTCTTCAGCGAGACGAACACCACGCCGTGGGTGAAGAAGAGCAGCAGGGTCGTGAGACCGCCGAGCAGTGCGTAGGGGTTCAGCAGGTCGAGCAGCGACCCCGTGTAGTTGTTGCCCTCATCGAGCGGCACGCCCTGCACGATGTTCGCGAATGCGACGCCCCACAGCAGCGCGGGCACGGCCGAGCCGACGACGATCATGCGGTCGAACCACTGCTTCCATTGCGACTCGGGCCGCTGGTGGCGGTACTCGAACGACACGCCACGGGCGATGAGCGCGAGCAGGATGAGCAGGAGTGCGAGGTAGAAACCCGAGAACAGCGTGGCGTACCACTCGGGGAACGCGGCGAACAGGGCGGCCCCCGCCACGATGACCCACGTCTCGTTGAGGTCCCATACCGGCCCGATCGTGTTGATGAGCACACGCCGGTCGACGTCGTCCTTGCCGAGGAAGGGCAGTGACATTCCGACCCCGAAGTCGAATCCGTCGAGCACGAAGTAGCCGACGAACAGGAAGGCGACGATCCAGAACCAGAGCACCGAGAGATCCATGTGCATTTCCTCCTAGTACACCGTCGTTGCGGGTTCGTGACGACCGGTCTCGGGGTCGGGCTCGCCGACCTCGGGTGGTCCCTTCTTGATGGCGCGGATGACGAGGCGCACCTCGACGACCGCGAGCGCGCCGTAGATGAGCGTGAAGGCGACGAGCGAGATGAGCACCTCGAGGCCGGTCACATTCGGCGAGACGGCGGACTCGGTGAACATCTGGCTGAAGACGATCCACGGCTGTCGGCCCATCTCGGTGAATACCCAGCCGACGATCATCGCCGCGAGCGAGAGCGGGAAGCTCCAGATCGCGACCTTCCAGATCCAGGCCTGCTTGGGCAGCCGCCCCTTGCGGGTGAGCCACAGGCCGACCACGGCGACGAGCACGTGCGCGAGGCCGAGGCCGATCATCCAGCGGAACGACCAGTACGTGACCCAGATGATCGGGGTGTAGTCCCCGGGGCCGAACAGCTCCTGGTACTGGGCCTGCAGGTCGTTGATGCCCTCGACGCACCCGTCGAAGGTGTGCGTCGAGAGGAACGACAGGAGGTACGGCACGCGGATCGAGAACAACTCGGTCGTGCCGTCAGGGGTTCCGAGCGTGAAGATCGAGAACGAGGCATCTGCACCGCAGACGGTGTCGTACGTCGCCTCGGCGGCGGCCATCTTCATCGGCTGCGTCGCGACCATCGCGAGGCTCAGCTGGTCGCCGAAGAGCGTGGTGAGGATGCCTGCGCCGACCATCACCCAGAGGCCGAACTTCAGTGCAGGACGCATCGTGTCGAGGTGCTGGTTGCGCGCGAGGTGCCATGCCGACGCGCTGATGATGAGCCCCGCGGCGACCATGAAGCTCGCCGCGATCGTGTGGGGGAACGCGGCGAGGGCGACCGGGTTCGTGAGCAGCGCCCAGATGTCGACGAGCTCGGCACGACCCTTCTCTTCATTGATCTGGAAGCCGACCGGGTTCTGCATGAATGCGTTCGCCGCGATGATGAAGTAGGCCGAGAGGATCGACCCGATCGCCGTGCACCAGATCGTCGCGAGGTGCAGGCCCCGTGGCAGCTTGTCCCAGCCGAAGATCCAGAGCCCGATGAACGTGGCCTCGAAGAAGAACGCGAGCAGGCCTTCGAGCGCCAGCGGCGCACCGAACACGTCGCCGACGTACCGCGAGTACTCCGACCAGTTCATGCCGAACTGGAACTCCTGAACGATGCCGGTCACGACGCCCATGGCGAAGTTGATGAGGAAGATACCCCCGAAGAACCGCGTGATGCGCAGGTACTGGGCCTTGCCGGTGCGGTACCACGCGGTCTGGAACACCGCGGCGGTGGTCGCGAGACCGATCGTGAGCGGGACGAACAGGAAGTGGTAGACGGTGGTGAGCCCGAATTGCCAACGGGCGAGGAGCAGCGGGTCGAGCAGCTCGTTCACGGATGCCCCTTTCACGACCGCGGTGGTCGAAGAATCGTTCTTCTACAGAGCGTAGAACATTTCTCGAGCTCGCGTTACGCTTGAGGTGTGGCGAACCTCGGAGAATTGGAGCGGTCCGTGATGGACGTGCTGTGGTCGAGCGACGCCGCACTCACCGCCAATGAGCTGCGCGACGCGCTCGCCGTGCGCGGCGCCGAGCCGGGCAAGGCGGTGGCCACGACGACGGTGCTCACGGTGCTCTCGCGGCTCGAGCGCAAGGGCTTCGTCAGCCGCGCGCGCGAGACCCGACCGCACAGGTACCACGCCCTGCTCTCACGCGAAGAGCACACGGCAGAGCTCATGCACGAGGTCCTCGACCGCTCGAGCGACCGCGACGCCGCCCTGGCACGCTTCGTCCGCACCGTCAGCGAGGGCGAGGCGGCGACGCTGCGCCGTCTGCTCGAAGAGCAGGCGCGCCGCTGACCGTGCTCGCCGACGCGGTCCTGCTCGGAATCCTCGCCTTCGCGCTGGCGTGGCCCGTTCCCGTCGCGCTCAGCCGCGCAGCCTGGCCCGCGCAGGCGCCCGCCGTCGCCCTCGCGCTGTGGCAGGCGATCGCCGTCGCGGGCGGGCTCTCGATGATCGGCAGCCTGCTGGTGTTCGGCGCGGCGCCCGCCGGATCGCTGTTCGGCGCCTGGACGGCACTCGCGCCGGTGATCTTCGCAGGCCCCCTGCCGGCCGGCTTCGGGGTCATCCATCTCGCGGCGCTCACGCTCGCCGCCGGCCTCGCCGTGCACCTCGCGCTCAACCTCGCGTTCACCGCCGTGCGCGCCGAACGTGAGCGACGTCGCCAGCACCAGCTCATCGCCCTGCTGGGCGACCCGATCCCGGGCGAGCCTCGCACACGTGTGCTCGCGCACCCGGTGCCGCTCGCCTACTGCGTACCGGGCATCCGCACGGCCACCGTGCTCACCGACGGCCTGGTCGACACACTGCGCGCCGACGAGCTCGCCGCCGTGATCGCGCACGAGCGAACGCACCTCGACCAGCTGCACCACCTCGTGCTCCTCGCCTTCCGTGCCTGGCACGGCGCCCTCCCCTGGTTTCCGATCGCGAATCGCGCCGAGCGCGCGGTCGCCCAGCTGACCGAGATGCTCGCCGACGACGGCGCACGACGCGCGACGGGTGACGATCCGGTCCGGCGCGCCATCGTCCAGGTCGGTTCGGGCGGCGAGCCCGGTGCCTATGCCGACGCGGGTGGCGTCAGCCCCGATCTCGCGATGCTCGAGGCGCGACTGGCGCGGCTTGAGCCGGCGATCGCGTGACGCACGGGAATCCTCCCCCAGTGTGACGCGCTCTCTGTCCGGCCTCGATACGCTCGAACGATGAACGAGATCCTCGATTGGATCCTCGACACCGTCGAGAGCGTCGATCCGGTGATGCGCACTCTGCTCGCCGGCCTCGGCATCATGCTCGAGACCTCGGTGCTCATCGGACTCGTCGTCCCCGGCGACACCATAGTGCTCGTCGCCTCGACCGCTGTCGACAGCACCGCCGAGTATTTCGCGCTCACGTTCGCCGTCATCGCCGGCGCACTCATCGGCGAGAGCATCGGCTTCGCGCTCGGGCGATGGTTCGGCCCGCACATCCTGCATTCGCGTCTCGGTCGCAAGCTCGGCGAAGACAACTGGCACCGTGCCCAGCGCTACCTCGACCGGCGCGGCGGCCCCGCGATCTTCATCTCGCGGTTCCTGCCCGTGCTGCACTCGCTCATCCCGCTCACGGTCGGCATGAGCACCATGCGATATCGGCGCTTCATCGCGTGGACCGTGCCGGCCTGCGTGATCTGGGCGTTCGCCTACGTCACGGTCGGATGGCTCGCGGCCGGCAGTTACCGCGAGCTCAGCCGCAGCCTCCACTGGGCGGGGTACGTCTTCGTCGGCATCATCGCGGCCTTCCTGCTCGTCGTCTGGGGCGTGAAGAAGCTGCTCGTGCGGTCCGAGGCCAAGCACATGGCGGCCATCGACGAGATCGGCCGGCTCGACGATGTCGATGGCGACGGGTTCGACGCCGTCGGGGTGGCTGCCGACGACGAAGGGCCGGATGCCGCGGCATCCGACCCCTCGAACCTCGACGGCGAACGCTAGAAGAGCGACTTCTCGGCGAGCCAGTCGGACGCGATCTGGTCGGCCGACTGCTGCTCGTCGACGCTGAGCGCGTTGAGTGCGACGAGGTCTTCGGCGGTGAGGGCCGCACTCACGGTGTTGATGATCTCCGCGATCTCATCGGTGACCTTCTCGCTCACCACCGGGACGACATTCGACGCGAGGAAGAGCCCTTCGGGATCCTCGAGCGTCACGAGGTCGCTGGAGGCGATCGCCGGGTTCGCGCTGAAGATGTTCACGATCTGCACCTGGCCGTCTTCCAACGCCTTGAGCGTGAGGGGCCCACCGCTGTCTTCGATCGGCGTGAACGCGACGTCGACGCCGTAGACCTCTTTCAGCCCGTCGGGCCCGTACGGCCTGGTCGCGAGCTCGGAGTTGCCGCCCAGGGTGAGCGGGGTCGTGACGTTCGCGAGATCGGCAAGACTCGTGACGTCGTTCGCCTCGGAGAACGCGCGGGTCACGTTGTACGAGTCCTGGTCGGTCGCGGGCGCCTGATCGAGCACGCGAAGCCCTTCGGGCAGCGACGTCTCGAGCTCGGCGTACACGTCGTCGCTCGTGGTCGCCGTCGTGTCGGGAACGTAGTACTGCAACAGGTTGCCCGTGTACTCGGGGAACACGTCGATCGCACCGCTCTCGATGTCGGGGATGTACACCTCGCGCTGACCGATGCGGAACTGTCGATCGACCGTGATGTCGTTGGCCTCGAGTGCCTGGGCGTAGATCTCTGCGATGATCTCGTTCGAGTAGTAGTCCTGCGAGCCGACGACGATGGTCTCGGACCCTCCTCCCTCTGTCGATCCGCTGTCGAGCGGATCGCCTGACGAGCACCCTGCCAGGGCCACTGTCGCCCCGACCGCGACCGCCGCGATCGCGACGAGCCGGCCTTTTCCTGCTGTGATCATTCCGGATTCCCTTCATGGATGGGTTGCCCCACGACCGCCCGCGACCGGGTCGGTCGAGAGCGGAGTTCGGTGTCGCGAGCCGCACGCACGCCCACGGGAACGACGCGCCGCTGCGTCAGTGCCAGAATTCCGTCGACGACGAGGGCGAGCAGGATCACGAGGATCGAGCCTCCGAGCATCTCGGCGTAATCACGCGTCTTCAGGCCTGCGAAGATGAATCGGCCGAGTCCGTCGTCGGCGATGTACGCCGCCAGGGTGGCCGTGGCGATGATCTGCAGCGTCGCCGAGCGGATGCCGCCGACGACGATCGGCATGCCGAGCGGCAGCTCGACCTTGCCCACGATCTGCGACTCGCGCATGCCCACGGCCCGAGCGGCGTCGATTGTGCGGCGGTCGACCGACTCGAACCCCGCGTAGGCCCCCGCGAGCAGCGGTGGGATGGCCAGGATGACGAGCGCGATGATCGGCGCGGCGAGGCCGATGCCGATCCAGATGCCGAAGAGCGTGAGCAGTCCGAGCGTCGGAAGCGCGCGGAGGCCGCCCGAGACGCGCACGGCGGGTTCTCGGCCCCGGCCCGTGTGCCCGATCGCCGCACCAGTGGGCAGCGCGATCGCCGACGCGATGAACAGCACCACCGCGGTGATCCACACGTGCTCCCAGAGGCGCTGCGGAATGCTGCCCGGTCCACTCCAGTTGGCGGGATCCAGGATCCAGGCGATGGCGTCGAGGAAGAGGTTCATGCGGGATCGGCTTCGATCGAGCGCACATCGGACAGCGCGGGCCGCCGCGAGCGGCGAGGGTTGGACCACGGCATGAGCAACCGCCCGCCGGTGACGCACACCCAGTCGAGCACGAGCGCGAGCAGGATCGTCGCGACGAGGCCCGTGATGATCTCGGCCTGGATGCCTCGCTGGAACCCGTCGGTGAAGAGGCTGCCGAGGCTCTCGACGCCGATCACGGCGCCGACCGTGGCCAGGCTGATGGTGCTGACGACGACGACCCGCAGGCCCGAGAGGAGCACGGGACCCGCGAGCGGCAGTTCGACGCCCCAGAAACGACCGGCCGCAGAGTAGCCGAGCGCGGTCGCCGACTGCCGCACATCGGGTTCGACGGAGTCGAACGCATCGGCGGCCGTGCGCACGATGACGGCGATGCCGTAGAGCGTGAGGGCGATGACGAGGTTCACGGGCGACCGCAGGGCGAGGCCGGTGATCGGCGGGAGCGCGACGAAGAGGGCCAGTGACGGCACGGCGTACAGCAGCGCGCACAGCGACAGCAGGACAGCCCGCGACCACCGGTAGCGGTGGGCGAGCCACCCGATCGGCACTGAGATCACGAAGCTCAGTATGATCGCCGGCACTGACAATGCCAGGTGTACGAGGGTCAGTTCGCCGACCAGGTCGAGATTCGACCAGAGCCAGGTCACGAGGCGAGCACTCCGGCTGCACGCCCGTCGCCGTCGAAGACGACGCGCCTGCCCCCGACGTCGGTGATGTGAAGCGCGCGCTTGCCGCGATCTGCGCCGACGAACTCGGCGACGAATGCATCGGCGGGGTTCGCGAGGATCTCGGCGGGCGAGGCCGCCTGGGAGATCTTGCCGCCCTGCTGCATGATGACGACCTGATCGCCCAGCAGGAACGCCTCGTCGATGTCATGCGTGACGAACACCACGGTCTTGCCGAGTTCGCCCTGCAGTCGCACCAGCTCCTGCTGGAGTTCGGCGCGCACGATGGGATCGACGGCGCCGAACGGCTCGTCCATCAGCAGGATGTTCGGGTCGACCGCGAGGCCCCGCGCGACGCCGACGCGCTGCTGCTGCCCACCCGAGAGCTGGCTGGGGTACCGATCGGCGAGCGACCGATCGAGCCCGACGGTGTCGAGCAGTTCGAGGGCGTGGTCGTATGCATCGCGCTTGCGGGTGCCGCGGAGCAGTGGCACCGTCGCGATGTTGTCGATGACCTTGCGATGCGGGAGCAGCCCCGCGTTCTGCATGACGTAGCCGATGCTGCGACGGAGCGCGACAGGTTCACGGGTCGCGACATCCGTGCCGTCGATCAGCACTCGTCCCGCCGTCGGGTCGACCATGCGATTGATCATGCGCAGCAGCGTGGTCTTGCCCGAACCCGATGACCCAACCAACACCGTCGTCTTGTGCGGCGGGATGACGATGTCGACGTCGGCCACGGCGAGCGTGCCATCGGGGAACCGCTTGGACACGCCTTGGAACTCGATCATGCTGCCTCACTCCACGACGGGCGACGTTCGCTCGAACGGCGGATACCAGCCAAACACCATTCGCACGCCGAGGCAACGCACGAAGTGCGGCGCGTCGTCAGGCCGCGTTGCTCGCGTCGCGCGCAGCGCCGAGGTGTTCGGCGAGGTAGTCGTGCACGAGCCGGCGGGCCTCTTCGAGGTATCGCTCGTCGCCCTCCTCGTCGCGATCGAACGCGCGACTGATCAACGCGTCGGCGAGCTCCATCGCCACTCCCAGCCGGAAGCGGAGCTCTTCGGCGTCGATGTCGCCACCGAACTCCACCTCGATGAGGCGGGCCATGCGGTGGGCCAGCTCGGGCTCGACATCGTCTTCGGCGAGCTCACGCTGCGCACCCCGCACGACGCTGAAGCCCGGCTCATCGCGGTACATGCCGGCGCACACGTCGAATGAGAGGTCGATGATCGACCACCAGGTCTCGAGGTCAGCGCGTTCGAGCTCTTCGGCGACCCGTTCGCGGAACCGCCGCACCGAGCGGTCGCGAAGGGCGTGCAGCACTGCGACCCGGTCGGGGAAGTAGCGGTAGACGGTGCCGATCGAAGCGCCAGCGCGTTCGGCCACCATCTGCGTCGTCAGCCGCTCGAAGCCCGACTCGTCGACGATCTCGGCGGCCGCATCGAGCAGCGCATCGAGCCGCTGGCTGCTGCGTCGCTGGGTCGGCTCGGTTCGGACTGCCCGCTTGCGGCTCGGATCGGCCCCAAGGATCAGGTCGACATTGGACACGAAACCTCCTCAGTTTGCGGCTTCATCCTACTCGGAGGCGCCTCGGGGGTGCGACCACCTCGTGATTTCGCGGCCCGACGCACGCTCATGACAGACTGAGTGAATGCCGGCGAGCACCTCCAACCCGACCGGATCCCCCGAATCACCGGTACTGCACCGTGCTGCACGCTTCGAGGACTGGATCCACGACATCAGGGAACGCTGGGCACGCCGACGCGGCCACGTCCCGACCGTCGTTCCGTACACCGGATATGGATCGACCGAGTGGGTGCGCGTGCTCTGCCGAGTACTGCTGAGCCGTCCCATCGCGCCCGACGAGCCGTCCAAGCGTCGCCGGCGACGCGGCGAGCAGGGCATTCGCGGTTGGCGCAGCTTCACGAGCGTTCCGGTCGGCGACGTCCCGGTGGTCATCGAGATCGGCGGCGCCCGCATCGAAGTCCTGGCCGACCGTGGCGGCGTCGTCGACACCCGCATCCCGGTCGCACTGACGCCCGGCTGGCATGAGGCCCGGCTGCACACCGAGGGGTCGGTGGTCGCCGAGGCGCCGATCCGCGTCGTCGGGCCCGATGTCGACTTCGGCATCATCTCAGACGTCGACGACACCGTCATGGTCACCGCCCTGCCGCGGCCGCTGCTCGCCTTCTGGAACACGTTCGTGCTCGACGAGCACGCCCGAATCCCCACACCCGGGATGGCCGTGCTCTTCGAACGCCTGGCGAGGGCGCACCCGGGCTCGCCGGTCATCTACCTCTCAACGGGTGCATGGAACGTCGCGCCGACGCTCACGAGATTCCTCTCGCGAAACCTCTACCCCGCCGGCCCGCTGCTGCTCACCGACTGGGGCCCGACGCACGACCGGTGGTTCCGCAGCGGTCGCGCGCACAAAGAGGAGAACCTCCGACGTCTGGCCGAAGAGTTCCCCGGCATGCGCTGGCTGCTCATCGGCGACGACGGGCAGCACGACGAAGAGCTGTACGCACGTTTCGCCGCGGAACACCCCGACCGCGTCGCAGCGGTCGCGATCCGTCGACTGTCGACGGGCGAGGCGGTGCTCGCCGGCGGGCGCACCAAGGCCGAACAGCACGGTGCAGACGTGGCATGGGTCTCAGCGAGCGACGGTGCGCGGATCGCCGATCAGCTCGCCGAGGTCGAGGTGCTCTGACGCCGCAGGCGCAACAGCCCTTGGTTGACCTGCCTCGCCCAGAGCGGGCCGCGATAGATGAATGCGGTATAGCCCTGCACCAGGTCTGCTCCCGCTTCGAGCCGCTGCTGCACGTCGGCTGCCGTCTCGACGCCGCCGACCGAGATCACGCAGAGTCCGGTCGGTACGTTGGCCCGCACGAGGCGGAGCACTTCGCGCGATCGCTGCGCGAGCGGCGCACCCGAGAGGCCGCCGGCGCCGATATCGGCGATGACGGATGCCGCTTCCCGAAGGCCGTCGCGCGAGATCGTCGTGTTCGTGGCGATGATGCCGTCGAGGCGGAGGCGCACCACGAGCTCGCAGATGCGAACGATCTCGGCGTCGTCGAGGTCTGGCGCGATCTTCACGAGCAACGGCGTCGCGCCGGCGACGGCGCGCACGGCCTCGAGCAGCGGCGCGAGCGCGTCGAGCTCCTGCAACCCGCGCAGTCCGGGGGTGTTCGGCGAACTCACGTTCACCACGAGATAGTCGGCATAGGGTGCGAGCAGTCGCGCGCTGCGCTCGTAGTCACCGACCGCGTCGTCGACCGCGGTCACCCGGCTCTTTCCGATGTTGATGCCGAGCACCGGCCGATGCGTGCGGCGCGCCAACCGCGAGAGACGCCCGGCAGCCGCATCGGCACCGCCGTTGTTGAAGCCCATCCGATTGATGAGCGCCCGATCGCCGACCAGCCGGAACAGTCTCGGCGCAGGATTGCCGGGCTGCGCGACGGCCGTGATGGTGCCGACCTCGACATGTCCGAAACCGAGGTTGCCGAGACCGCGCACCGCGAATCCGTCTTTGTCGAACCCGGCGGCGACCCCGAACGGCGACGGGAACGTGAGCCCGAGCGCCTCGACGGCCAAGTCGGGGTCGGGCGCGGTGAATCGCTCGAGCACACGGCCGAAGCCGAGGGTGGGAAGCGCACGGATGAAGCGGAACGCCAGGTGATGGGCGGCTTCGGGGTCCATGCGCGAGAGGAACGCGGAGAAGAGGAGTCGATACATGCCGGACTCAGGCTATCGGAGCCGTCGTGTCGGTCGTGTCGCTCACTCGACGGGTCGCGCAGGGATTCGGCCGTGCTCGGCGCGCAGCTGCTCGATGGCGCCCTCGAAGTCGTCGAGCGAGTCGAACGCCTGGTAAACGCTCGCGAACCGCAGGTAGGCGACCTCGTCGAGCTCGCGCAGCGGAGAGAGGATCGCCAGGCCGATGTCGTTCGCCTCGATCTGCGATGCGCCCGTCGACCGGATGGTCTCTTCGACCTTCTGGGCGAGCACCGCCAGGTCGGAATCGGTGACCGGCCGGCCCTGGCAGGCCTTCTTCACACCCAGCACGACCTTCTCGCGGCTGAACGGCTCGATGACGCCGCTGCGCTTGATGACCGCGAGGCTCGCCGTCTCGGTCGTCGAGAACCGGCGGCCGCATTCGGGGCATTGTCGGCGACGCCGGATCGAGAGCCCGTCGTCGCTCGTGCGCGAGTCGATCACGCGGGAGTCGGGGTGACGGCAGAACGGGCAATACATGGTGCTCCCAGCCTAGCGGCGGGCGGTCACGCGCCGTCGAACCGTGCCGTGATCGCCTCGCCGTGCGCGGGGAGGTCCTCCACGGTCGAGAGCGCGGCGATCACCGGCGCGACCTCGCGCAGGGCTTGCTCGTCGTAGCGCACGACCTGCTGCGGGCGCAGGAAGGTGGCAGCCGAGAGCCCGGCCGCGTAGCGGGCCTGACCGCCGGTGGGCAGCACGTGGTTGGAGCCCGCAGCGTAGTCGCCGAGACTCACCGGCGAGTAGGGTCCGATGAAGATGGCGCCGGCGTTCTCGATGCGGGCCAGCACCCCATCAGCGTCGCGCACCTGGATCTCGAGGTGCTCGGGCCCGAACGCGTTCGCGAAGTCTGCGGCCTGCTCGAGATCATCGACGAGCACCACGGCCGACTGCACCCCTTCGATGGACGCGCGAACCCGAACGGAGTGCTTCGTGGCGGCGACCCTGGCTGCGACCCGCTCGACGACTCGAGCGGCGAACTCGGACGAATCAGTGACCAGCACGGCGGCCGCCAGCTCGTCGTGCTCGGCCTGGCTCACGAGATCGGCGGCGACGAAGTCGGCATCGGCCGAATCGTCGGCGATGACGAGGATGTCGGTGGGTCCGGCTTCGCTGTCGATGCCGGTGACGCCTTGCACGAGCCGCTTCGCGGCGGCGACGTACACGTTGCCGGGGCCGGTCACCCGCTGCACGGGATCGAGCCCGAGGCTCGGCACACCGTACGCGAACGCGCCGATCGCGCCGGCACCGCCCATGGCGTAGACCTCGGTGATGCCGAGGAGCGCCGCGACGCCCGCGACCGTCGGGTGCACGCGCCCGCCGAAGGCCGCTTGCGGCGGCGAGGCGAGCGCGATCGATCGAACACCGGCGACCTGCGCCGGGACGACGTTCATGACGACGCTCGACGGATACACGGCCTTGCCGCCGGGCACGTAGAGACCCACGCGACCGACGGGCTGCCAGCGCTGCTCGACGATCGCGCCGGCTGCGAGCACGGTTCGCTCGGGCGCGGGCACCTGAGCTGCACTCGCCGCGCGAACGCGGTCGATGGTGCGCTCGATCGCATCGCGGATCTCGGGGACGAGCTCATCGCGGGCACGCTCGAGTTCGTCGTCGGGCACGCGGACATGCGGCGGGCGAACCCGATCGAGCCGCTCGGCCTGCTCGATGAGCGCCGCCTCGCCATGCTCGCGGACGGCGTCGATGAGCCCGCGCGCGGGCGCGAGTGCGGCCGAGACGTCGGTGGCGGCGCGCGGCACGAGGGCGAGCAGTTCGCTCGCTGACGGACGGGTTGCGCGCAGGTCGATCGTTCTCAGCATGACTGCTCCAGCCTATCGAGCCGGCCCGCGCGCGGCCTGCTGGCGCGTCACACCAAGCAGTTCGGACCGAGCAGGCTCTTCAACTCACCGTAGAAGTCGGCGGTGACGCGCACCGGGTAGGGCAGTTCGAATACCCGTGCCGTGCGTCCGCGGATGAGCCGCAACCGCACCTCGGTGTCACCGGCGTGGCGGATCAGCACGTCGCTGAGGGCGGTGATCGTGTCGGTCGTGGCCCGGATGTCGGGCAGCGAGATGACGACCGGGCCCGATTCGTCGCCTTGGCCGAGCTCTGGCGTGAAGACGCTGTAGGCGTGCAGGTTCATGCCGTCGTCGCGCAGGCTCACGCGCCCGCGGACGACCACGATGGAGTCACTCTGCAGGCCCGGCGCGAACTCCTGGTAGGCCTTGCCCATGAACATGACGGTGATCTCGCCCGAGAAGTCCTCGACCTGGATCATGCCGTACTGGTTTCCGCTCTGGCGGGCGACGCGGTGCTGCACGCTCGTGACGAGCCCGGCGATCGTGACCGTGTCGCCGTCTTGCGTCGAGTCCGAGCCGATGAGCTCGGTGATCGTCGTGGACGCGTGCTTCGCGAGCGGCACCTCGAGGCCGGCGAGCGGGTGGTCGGACACGTACAGCCCGAGCATCTCGCGCTCGAAGGCCAGCTTGTCGCGTTTGCTCCACTCGGGCCGGTCGGGCACGAGCGACCTGGGCACCGCATCGACCTCGGCGAGCAGCGAGTCGAAATCGAATCCGGCCTGGCCCGTCGCCTCGACGCGCTTCTCGCCGACCGACGACTCGACCGCGCTCTCGTGGATCTCGACGAGCGCTCGCCGCGTGGCGCCGAGCGAGTCGAAGGCACCCGCCTTGATGAGCGATTCGACGGTGCGCTTGTTCGCCACCTGCAGCGGCGACTTCTTGAGGAAGTCGTGGAACGACTCGAACCGCCCCTTCTCGGTGCGCGCGGCGCGAATGGCGTCGACGACGTTGAAGCCCACGTTCCGTACCGCGCCGAGGCCGAACCTGATGTCGTCTCCGACGGCGGCGAAGTAGCCGATCGACTCGTTGACGTCGGGCGGCAGCACCTTGATGCCCATGCGGCGGCATTCGTTGAGGTAGAGCGCGAGCTTGTCGCGCGCGTCGCCGACGCTCGTCAAGAGCGCCGCCATGTACTCGGCCGGGTAATGCGCCTTGAGGTAGGCCGTCCAGTAGCTGAGCACGCCGTATGCGGCAGAGTGCGCCTTGTTGAACGCGTAGTCGGAGAACGGCAACAGGATGTCCCAGAGCATCTTGACGGCGGCTTCGGAGAAGCCGTTGGCCTTCATGCCGCCGGAGAAGCCCTCGTACTGCTTGTCGAGCTCGGACTTCTTCTTCTTGCCCATCGCGCGGCGCAGGATGTCGGCCTGGCCGAGCGAGAAGCCCGCCACCCGCTGCGCGATCGCCATGACCTGCTCCTGGTAGATGATCAGGCCGTAGCTCGTGTCGAGGATGTCCTTCAACGGCTCCTCGAGCTCGGGATGGATCGGCGTGATCGCCTGAAGCCCGTTCTTGCGCAGGGCGTAGTTGATATGCGAGTTCGCGCCCATGGGCCCTGGGCGGTAGAGCGCGATGACGGCCGAGATGTCCTCGAAGTTGTCGGGCTTCATCTGGCGCAGCAGCGAGCGCATCGGCCCGCCGTCGAGCTGGAACACGCCGAGCGTGTCGCCCTTCGCGAGCAGGTCGTAGGCGCCCTGGTCGTCGAGCTCGAGGTCTTCGAGCACGGGTCGGAAGCCGCGGTTCGCCTCGATGTTGTCGAGTGCGTCGTCGATGATCGTGAGGTTGCGCAGCCCCAGGAAGTCCATCTTGATGAGGCCGAGCGACTCGCACGCCGGGTAGTCGAACTGCGTGACGATCTGGCCGTCTTGCTCGCGCTTCATGATCGGGATGATGTCGATCAGGGGATCGCTCGACATGATGACGCCTGCCGCGTGGACACCCCACTGGCGCTTCAGGTTCTCGAGCCCGAGCGCCGTCTCGAACACCGTCTTCGCCTCGGCGTCGGTCTCGATGAGGGCGCGGATGTCGCCGGCTTCCTTGTAACGCGGGTGGTCCTTGTCGACGATGCCCGACAACGGGATGTCCTTGCCCATGATCGCGGGCGGCATCGCCTTGGTGAGCTTCTCACCCATGCCGAACGGGAACCCGAGCACGCGGCTCGAGTCCTTCAGGGCCTGCTTCGCCTTGATGGTGCCGTAGGTCACGATCTGGGCCACGCGCTCGTCGCCGTACTTCTCGGTGACGTACTTGATGACCTCGCCGCGGCGACGCTCGTCGAAGTCGACGTCGAAGTCGGGCATCGAGACGCGGTCGGGGTTCAGGAAGCGCTCGAAGATGAGCCCGTGCCGCAGCGGGTCGAGATCGGTGATGCGCATCGCGTAGGCGGCCATCGACCCTGCACCGGAGCCACGGCCGGGACCGACCCTGATGCCGTTGTTCTTCGACCAGTTGATGAAGTCGGCGACGACGAGGAAGTAGCCGGGGAACCCCATCTGCAGGATGACGCCGACCTCGTAGTCGGCCTGCGCGCGCACTTCGGCGGGGATGCCGTTCGGGTACCGCACGGCGAGGCCGCGGTCGACCTCTTTCACGAACCAGGTCTCTTCGGACTCGCCCTCGGGAACCGGGAAGCGCGGCATGAAGTTGGCGTTCGTGTTGAACTTCACGTCACAGCGCTCGGCGATGAGCAGCGTGTTGTCGCACGCCTCGGGGTGGTCGCGGAAGACGTGCCGCATCTCGGCGGCGGTCTTCAGGTAGAACTCGTCGGCGTCGAACTTGAAGCGGTTCGGGTCGTCGAGCGTCGAGCCCGACTGCACGCACAGCAGGGCTGCGTGGCTCTTGGCGTCGTGCGCGTGGGTGTAGTGGAGGTCGTTGGTGCCGACGAGCGGAAGGTCGAGCTCTTTCGCGAGGCGCAGCAGGTCGCCCATGATGCGCTTCTCGATGCCGAGTCCGTGATCCATGATCTCGGCGAAGTAGTTGTCGCGGCCGAAGATGTCGCGGTAGTCGGATGCCGCCTTCAGGGCTTCGTCGTACTGCCCGAGCCGCAGCCGCGTCTGCACTTCGCCGGAGGGGCACCCCGTCGTCGCGATGAGCCCGTCGGAGTACTGCGAGAGCAGCTCGCGATCCATGCGCGGCTTGAAGTAGTAGCCCTCGATCGACGCCCGGCTCGAGAGGCGGAACAGGTTGTGCATGCCCGCTGTCGATTCGGACAGCAGGGTCATGTGGGTATATGCACCGGAGCCTGACACGTCGTCG
>Ga0247819_10000410_pt1 | contig 26010 bp, 20 predicted proteins | sample 13C_Xylose_Day6_FD_193428 | JGI IMG/M metagenome (GOLD analysis project Ga0247819, IMG submission 193428) | Soil microbial communities from agricultural site in Penn Yan, New York, United States - 13C_Xylose_Day6 | ecosystem: Environmental > Terrestrial > Soil > Agricultural land | place: USA...
CGTAGGAGCTGCCGAAGGCTGCGATCTTTTACGCCTAGTGGACCCGCCAGAACGGCAGGTCCGAAGGTGGATCAGAGTTTTGGCAGTTGCCCGATGCGGCCCATCATTTCGGTCACGATCTGCAAGTCGAGCAAGAACTGCTCTGTGGTCTTGAACTCGTTGTCGTTGTGACCGGTGTATTTGACGTCCGGCATGGCCAGGCCGAATTGCACACCGTTTGGCAGCTCATGCACCGACGTGGCGCCAGCGGACGTGCCGAACTTGTGTTCCATGCCGAGGTTTTCACTGGCTACAGCGAGCAGAGCCTTGACCCATTCGCCTTCAGGGTTGCGGTACATCGGTTCGGCGATCGACAGGTCGAAGGTCGGCGCAATCTTGCTCTTCTTGCTCCAGGCGTCCAGTTTTCCGGCGATTTCCGATTTGAGTGCTTCCGGGGATTTGCCCTTCGGCACGCGCAGGTTCACGGCCAGTTTGAACGCCTTGTCATCCACCCCAACGTAGGTCAGGGACGTGGTCAGCGGCCCCATGAACTCATCGGAAAAACCAACCCCCAGTTTGCCGCCCAGGTAGTCCAGGCCCCAGTTGTCCGCTGCATAGCGGGCGGCGTCGGTAATCTGGTTGTGCTTGAGCGCAACCTTGCCATCGAGGCCATTGATGAAGTCGAGCATCCTGGCCACCGGGTTGACGCCGGACTCGGGCTCGGAGGAGTGGGCAGACACGCCCGTGACCGTCAGTTTGACGTCCTTGCCGACGACTTTGGCGGCGATGTCGAAGTTGCCGCCGTTGCGCTTGGCGTAATCAGCGCCAGCCTTTTGCAGGGCCGCTGCCAGTTCCTCCGGTTTATCTGTCACCAGGGTGGCGACCGAGGTCGATGGAATCTGGTTGGTGGCCAGGCCGCCGGTCATCGACGTGATTTCCGCACCTTTGCCTTCAGCCGCACGCTTGGCGAAACTGGCCATGACCGTGCCGTAGCCTTTCTCGGCAATCACTACCGGATAGCCGCCGTCCAGCGCCAGATTGTAGTTGGGCGTCGGGTTGCGTTCGAAGTAGTAGGGGATCGCGTCGCCGGTGGTTTCTTCGGTGGTGTCGACCAGCAGTTTGAAGTTTCTCGCCAGCGGCAGCTTCTCTTCCTTGATGATTTTCATGGCGTACATCGCCACCACGATGCCGTTCTTGTCATCTTCGGTGCCGCGGCCATACATGCGGTCGCCAATCTGGGTGACCTTGAACGGATCGAGGCGGGTGCCATCCTGCAGGACCCAGTTTTCCGGGGTGACCGGCACTACGTCGGCATGGGCGTGAATGCCCACGACTTCAGCGCCGCTGCCCTCGAGGGAGATTTCATAGACGCGGTTGTCGATATTGCGGAAGTTCAAGTTGAAGGACTGGGCCAGGCCCTTGATCTTCTCGGCGATCTTGATGAATTCAGGATTGTCGTGCTGTTCCACACCGTCAACGCGCATGGTCGGGATGGCCACCAGTTCTTTCAGGGTTTCGGTGGCGGCGCTGCCGTATTTCACCCGCGCATACAGGCCCAGCAAGCGATGGATTTCGTTCTGTTGCTCGGGCGTCAGGGTTTTGTTGTCGAGGAAGGCGCTGATGGCCGGGCCGAGATTGTCGGTCTTGGCGATGTCGCTCTTGGCCAGACTGCCAAGGAACTGCCTGAAGTCCTTGACCGAGGCGTCATTGAACGTCTTGAGGATGATCGCGCTCTGTTGCGGTGTGATGTTGGCGTGGGCAGCGGTGGTGAAGGTCGAGAGGCTGGCGAGCATCAGGGTGGTCGCGGCCAGTTGCTTGAGTGAAAAGTCCATTGCTGGGGGCATTCCTTTGCAGGCAGTTTGTGGGAAATATCTGATCGTTTAATCAGAAACATTTCCAAACTAACACCACGAGCGTGTGAAACGGGAGCCCCGCAAGTGGGATGTGTCGCACAGAAATGCAAAAGCGACGCACAAACGAAAAATCCGTTTTTTCAATGCTTGCATTGCGCCAGCACCACTTGGCAGGTACTTGGCGTGCCGCCAGAGCGGCCGGCATAGCGTGCGCAATTGCTCAGGGATTTCTGCCGCGCCATGGTCAGGGTGTCGCCCCAGGCCAGGCCACCTTCGCCGACAGTGGGAAGGGCTTTCGCATAGCAGGCTGAACCGATGTTTGAGGATGCATAGCGAGTCGTGGACGATTTGCCTGAACATCCGGTGTTCAACACCAGGCTGATAGCGAGCAGGGCAGGGAGCAGCCATGACGAGCGGAAGTGCGTGTGTTTACTCGTCATCGCGTTTCCCCGGTAGAGGAGGCAGCAGGCGTGTTGAATCTGTACTGATTAGCTTAGACGGGTTCAGGGTTTGCGTCCGGCCTCCACACCCCACGCACGAGCGTTGCAGAGGCCGGACTCAGTTACAAACGGTCAGAAATCCCAGAAAGCCGCGACCCAGCGAAACGCGTTGCCATCGATGGCCACGCGGCCAACGGAAGGGAACGGCAGGTGCGTGGCGACAAACAGCTCTCCGCTGGCTGCCGCTTCTTGCATCAGCCGGACCCGAACGCGCACTGACTCCTCGGGGTCGTGTTCAAAGCCGTTGTGCCAGTCGGGGTGTTCGAAGGCCACCGGGAACAGGGCGTCACCTGCAAAGGTCAAGCGTTCGCCGCCGGAGTTCACGTAGACCACACAGTGCCCAGGGGTGTGGCCACCGGTGACTTTGGCGACCACGCCCGGTGCCACTTCATACTCGTCTTCGAAGGTCCGCACGTTGCTGCGGTAGTCGTTGATGAACTGTTTGGCGGTTGCCCGCAGGACGTCCGGCACCGGCTCTGGCATGACGGTGTGGGCGAAATCGGGCGACTCCCAGAACGCGACCTCGGTCGCTGAAACGTGGATGCGCACGTCCGCCCGCAACTTGTTTTTCACCTCGTCGACCAGCAGCCCGCCGACATGGTCCATGTGCATGTGGGTGATCACCACGTCGGTCACGGAACCTAGATCGATACCCGCAGCCTGCAGGCGCTTGGGAAACTGTCCGGCCCTTGGGAAACCGGGAAATTGCCCGCCCAGCCCGGCGTCGACGAGAATGATTTGCTCGCCGCTGCGTATCACCAGGACGTTCAGGGCCCAATCGAACGCGTCCGGCCCCAGGAACATGTCCTTGAACCAGGCCGCACGGGCGGCCGGGTCGGCGTTGGTGGACATCGTCGAGGTTGGCAGAGGCAGCACGCCGTCGCTGATCACCAGCACATCAATCTCGCCGACCCGCACGGCATAGCGCGAAGGAACCAACTCCTCGAACCCCGTTCCACCGGCGAGTGTAGTTACCTGCTGCTGACCGTTGCCTTTCTGATGTGCTCCAGCCTGTTGGGTGGGGTAGTCCAGATGCGTTGTCATGCTCATTCTCCGTTTGCCTGGGTCAAAAGTCGTTGGCGAAAGCGGCTGTTTCGCTGCGTGAGCGACCGATCGCCTGGAGAAAGAGTGTGCATCCCGAAGTACCGGGTTCGATACCATACGCAGGTATAGAACCCTCAGGCTTTAGCGTGATCGTTTCCAACCAAAAGGTGGCGGCGTGGCGCGTCGGAACGGCCGGTGGGCAGCGTCATGCAGGGCCGGTCGTGAGGCTATTTCGAGGGTTGGCCATTCGCTGTCGAAAGCGGGAGAGAGAACGAGAACGTCGCGCCCTGGTTGGGCTGACTGTCTGCCCGGATGGTTCCGCCATGCAACTCGATGATCGAGCGGCAAATGGATAACCCGATCCCCATACCGTCTTCCTTGGTGGTGAAAAACGCATCGAACAGCAGCGCAAGGTGCTGTTGGTCAATCCCCGGGCCGTTATCGTGCACTTCCACCACTGCACGGTCCTTCTGCCAATGAACGCGTACATGCAGCTCAGCCGCCGAGTCTCGGTGGCCGCTCATGGCGTGCAGGCTGTTGATGATCAGGTTAATCACCACCTGCTGGAGCTGGATGCGATCGCCTGACACCTTGGGGGAATGGCGCGCGAACGTGCATAACAATCGCACCTGATGACTCTGGATTTCCCGTTCAAGCAGGGCGAGTGAGTCTGCAACAACGGATTGCAGATCCAGTTCTTCGTAGTGCGAATCGCTTTTGCGGGTCAGGTCGCGAATGCGCTTTATTACTTCGGCCGCACGACGCGCGTTACTGGCTGCCCTGGCGATGGCAGCGCCGGCTTCCTTGAGGTCGGGAACCGGTCGGTCAAGCCAGCGTTGAGCGGCTTCGGCGCTGGAGGTGATGGCTGCCAAAGGCTGATTCACTTCGTGGGCGATGGACGCAGACAGTTCGCCCATCGTGGTATTGCGGCTGATATGGGCGAGTTCGATTTGCGCGCGATGCAGCTGCGCTTCTACATCATGGGTATGTGCCAACAAACTGAATTGCTTATGCAGTTCATCGCTGGTGCGCCGATTTTTCAACGCCAGCCAGGTGGCAATACCGATAGCTGTCAGGCTGACGAGGCAGCGCGCCAGTGCGGCGCTGAACGGATGCTCATGATGGGAAACAAAGAACCCGGCAGCCGTCAGCGCCGCGCAGGTCAGTGCCACCCTGCGCAGCCCGCCAATCGAGCAGCTGTCCATGGCCATCATGATGACCAGGACGTACAGCACCGCCACCGCGATATGCAGTTCCGTGAGGGTATCGACGAGAAATATCGCGAATGTGGTTGCCCATAGCGCCAGGCACTTTGCCGTGGCGCGTGGGGAGACGGACATGACGTTCAGCATGATCCGGCTCTTGCGGTGCTGCCGCCGCCCAAGGGCATCAAGCCTTGATGAACGCCAGGAGGTCAGCGTTGATCACGTCGCCATTGGTCGTGCACATGCCGTGGGGCAGGCCCGGGTAGGTTTTCAATGTGCCGTGTCGCAGCAGTTTGATCGACAGCTGCGCCGAGTCGGCGATCGGTACGATCTGGTCGTCTTCACCGTGCAGTACCAGGGTTGGCACCTCGATGTTTTTCAGGTCATCGGTGAAGTCGGTCTCCGAGAAGGCTTTGATGCAGTCGTACTGCGCCTTGATCCCGCCGGTCATGCCCTGGCGCCACCAGTTGTCGATGATCGCTTCGGAGACTTTCGCGCCGGGGCGATTGAAACCGTAGAACGGCCCGCTCGGAAACTCGCGATAAAACTGAGTGCGATTCTCCGCCACGGCTTTGCGCAAGCCGTCGAAGACGTCCATCGGAATACCGCCCGGATTTTTCGCGGTACGCAGCATGATCGGCGGCACCGCACCGATCAGTACCGCTTTGGCCACGCGACCGCGGCCATGTCGCGCCACATAACGGGCCACTTCACCGCCACCGGTGGAGTGACCGATGTGCACGGCATTCCTGATATTCAAGTGCGCCATCAGTTCAGCGACGTCGGCGGCGTAGGTGTCCATTTCGTTGCCGACAGCGGTCTGGGAGGAGCGGCCATGACCACGGCGATCGTGGGCGATGACGCGAAAACCCTTGCTGAGGAAGAACAGCATCTGCGCATCCCAGTCGTCACTGGACAGTGGCCAGCCGTGGTGGAATACGATCGGCTGACCGCTGCCCCAATCCTTGTAGAAAATCTGCGTGCCGTCCTTGACGGTGATCATCCCCGAACCACTGGCACTGCCGTCGCTTTTGCCGCCCGCAGCGGCGGCTGTCGATGCCGATGTCTGCTGCGCCGCCAGCGCAGGCAATGTCACCGCCAGGGCTGCAGCCATGGCTCCGGTGGTGATCAAACCACGGCGTGTGGTTCCGCTTGTCTCGTCAGTCATGTTCATTACTCATGTGAGTTCTAGAGGGAGCGCCGGCACGGCCCGAGGATGTTTCCCCGGATGTGGAAAATTTATGGGCAAAGCAGGGCACTGACCACCAGACATGGGTGTTTGAAACTAACGCTTTGGTATGTAGATCTGCCGGCGACCCAGGCCGGCAGTCCGATCCATCGGTCTGCGTGAAGGGCTGGTGGAAGTTGAACGGCACGCCGTTCAGCCGCGCACCGCTCGCGAACGCCAGACCATCATTTTTTCGACCTGCATCTCTTTCATGGTGTGAGGAATACCGCCCACGCCATGGCCGGACAGGCGTGCGCCGGCGAACGGCATCCAGTCGACGCGGAACAGGGTGTTTTCGTTGACCATTACCGCCGTGGCATCCAGGTCCTGATAGCACTGCATGGCAGTGTCCAGGTCGCGAGTGAAAACCGCCGCCTGAAAGGCATAGGGCAGGGCGTTGGCCAGCTGGATGGCTTCTGCCAGATCGTCGTAGGCGTACACCGCCACCACGGGGCCGAAGACTTCTTTTTGCATCACGTTCGAGTCCAGGGCCGGATTGAGCAGCACGGTCGGCGCATAACAGTTGTTGCCGAGTGCGCGGCCACCGGCGATCAAGCGGGCGCCACCGCCAACGGCGTCGTTCACCCATTGGCCTACACGATTGACTTCACGTTCGGCGATCAGCGGGCCGACGTCGGTCGCCATCTCGGTCGGGTCACCCACCAACATCGCGTCGGCCGATTGGCCCAGTCGCTCGGCGACCTGCTCGGCGATGCTGCGATGGCAGAAAATCCGTTGCACGCTCACGCAAGCCTGGCCGGCGTGCCAGAAACCGCCACGGGCAATACGCGGCAGGGCGTCGTCAAGGTCGGCATCCGCCGCGAGAATCACCGGTGCCACGCCACCGTGCTCCAGCGCGCAGCGGGTGCCCGGGGCCAGGGTCGAGCGCAACATCCAGCCCACCGCCGCCGAGCCGATGAAGCTGAAAAATCCTACCCGTGGGTCCGACACCAGTTTGCCGGTGATGGCGTTGTCGGTCGGCAGCACCATTTGCGCCCAGCCTTTGGGCAGGCCGGCCTCGGCGAGAATATCGAGCAAAGTCTGGCAGCTCAGCGGGGTGTTGGCCGCCGGCTTGACGACCACGGGCGCACTGACGGCAATCGCCGGCACCACTTGATGGACGATCAAGTTGAACGGGTGGTTGAAGGCCGAGACAGCCGCGACCACACCGATCGGTTCGTATTGGGTAAAAGCCACGCGGTTGGCCGACGTAGCGTTCAGCCCCATCGGGATCACATGGCCGCCTTCGGTGCGCAGCACTTCAATGCAATTGAGGATGCCGTCGATGCCACGCTCGACTTCGGTGATCGAGTCCTTCAACGGCTTGCCGCCTTCGCTGGCCGCCTGGGTGCCAATCGCCACTTTGCGTGACTCGATCAATTGGGCGGCACGCTGCAGGATTTCAATCCGCCGAGGCTTGGACAACCACTGGCTGCGGTCGCGGAAAATGCCATGGGCCACGCTCAGCGCCCGCTCGACATCGGCCGCGGTAGAAACGGCCGCGTGGCCGACGATAGCGCCATCAAAAGGGGAGTGCACAGCCAGGGATTGTTCGGACATGGGACCTACCTCAAGTAAACGAATGTGGCAGCCGGTGCGGGCCGGTGTGCCTTTCAAACCTGACGCCAAAGTAAACTTCAGTGGTCTTTTGCAAAACTGAATAATTAAGAAGCTTTTGTTCTGTTTTAGAGAATGCTCAGGGAGCATAAAAACGTTGAATGCAGTGCGCAGGCTGGTTGCAAGCGGGCTGGCGTCGCGTCGTTTACGATAACTGGCTGTTTTAAATCAAAAAATGTTTACACAGGGCTTCCCAGAAGCCACGAAAGTTGTTAAATTTCGCGCACTTTCGCAGGGGCCCTCCCAGGGCTTGCACGCTGCAAAGTCAGAAACGAGTGCCAGGCACTCACAGCAACAGCTACAGGGGCGTCGCCAAGCGGTAAGGCAGCAGGTTTTGATCCTGCCATGCGTTGGTTCGAATCCAGCCGCCCCTGCCATTTTCTACTCATCATCCAGATTTTCAATCACTCGGCAGGTAGCACGCGAGTCCTGGATGATTGTCTTTAAAACGGTTTCAAATCGTTCTCCGTGTGATGGGCAGTCAGTGCTGGCAGTGCGCGTTCGTGCGTCGCAAAAAGGACAGAACACGCACCAGGCGGACTAATCGCGCAGCGATTTCCGGTGCTCGCCAATTTGTCATATTCAGTATCACTTCGGCACAGATAGTGGCCAGCCCAACGCATTGAATGAGGCTGCATCGTGTTTCAACGTCTACTGTGTTCGCTGTCGGTTTTGAGCCTTTCCATCGCGGCCGCCCAGGCTGCCGAAACCGTCCCGCTCGATACGCCGCGCCTTAAGGGCATCGACAACTTTCGCGATATCGCCGGCACCACCAGCGCCTATTCCACGGCCAACGACGGCACTATGCGCGCCGGCGTGTTCTATCGCTCCAATGCGCTGACGCCCTCGGCTTCAGACCTGGCGACTCTCAACGGTCTGGGCATCAAAGCGATCTACGACCTGCGCACGCCCAGCGAAATTGCCGCCACCCCCGACACGCTGATCGCGGGCGCCACCTACAGCAACATCGACATCATCGGCGCCACCACGTCCGGCTCGAACATCACCAATATTTCATTTCACAGCGCTGCTGAAGCGATTGCGATGATGCAGGAAACCAACCGTGCGTTCGTCAGTGACGCCGGAATGCGCAGCCAGTTCAGCCGGCTGTTCAATGAGCTGGCCGGGGTGGACGGCGCCGCGCTGTTCCATTGCACCGCCGGCAAGGACCGCACGGGCTGGACCGCCGCCGTCTTGCTGAGCATCGCCGGGGTCGACAGCTCGACGATCATGAGCAATTACCTGGCAACCAACGACTACACCGCCGCGCGAGTGGCGGCCACCCTGGCGGCGTTGCCACCGAGCATGGCGGCCATTTATGCGCCGCTGCTCGGCGTGGAGGCCAGTTACCTGCAAGCGGGCCTGGATGAAGTGACCGCGCAATACGGCAGCATGGACAACTACCTCAAGCAAGGCCTGGGTTTGTCCCAGGAAACCATTTACGTACTTCGCGGCAAGATGGTGTATTTCAACAGTCTGCCCGGCCAGCAAGGTCTGCTGGGCAACGCCGCCGCCGGTGCCCAGCTGCTGCAGCAATTGCAGAACAGCAACCTGTCGGGCAGCTACACGGCTTACAACTATTACCTGCAATCGGCCATTGATGCCGGCGACCTCGGGGGCGTGCAGTCCACCGTGGGCGGCCAAGTGCACGCCGACGCCGCCAGCTATTTGCTGCGTCAGGGCGCGATGATCGAACAAGCTGCCGCGCCGTTCACCAGCGGCACCGACCTCAAGGTCGGTCAATACCGTTTGTGGAGCACGGGCCTGGCAGGTTATCTGGGCACCGACGGCTCATCCCATGCCCAAAGCAGCAACGAACACAGTCAGGGCTTGATGGTAGGCCTGACCCAGCGTTTCTCCGATCAACTCAGCGCTCACGCCGGTTTTGGCTACAGCCGCGGCAGTGTCGGCGGTGCCGGTGGTGAGGCGGATACCGACCTGACGTTCTTCAGCGCGGGTGCCCGTTACGCGCCGAACGGTCTGGAGCGTGGCCTGTTTGTGGATGCGGACGCCAGCGCCGGCTGGCTGGATTACGACAGCAAACGCGAACTCGGTGGCGGTCTGGGCACGGCCAAGGGCGACAGCCATGGCAACCTCACCGGCGCAACGCTTGCGCTGGGCTATCGCTTGCCGGTCAATGGCATGATTCTGGAACCGAGCCTGGGCGTGCGCATCAGTCATCTGGACCTGTCGGGCTTCCAGGAAAAAGGCAGCGACCTGGCGCTCGACGTCGATGGGATTCAGGAAACCCGTCGCAGTGCTGTGGCTAATTTGAACGCTTCGTTTGCTGCGGTGAATGTCGGGGCCTGGCAATTAGTGCCGGGCGTTCAGGTCGGTTACGAGCATGTGCTTGGCGATCACCAGGTTGACAGTGAAGGCCATCTGCTGGGTCTGGATATCGAGCAGCGCGCGGCCTTCGACAATCGCGACCAGTTCACCGGCGGCGTCAACCTGATGGCCAACCTCGGGGCGCTTAGCGTGGGGGCCGAGGTCGGTGCCAGTGGCGGGGGCGACAGCCACGGTTTCAGCGGTGGACTCAAGGCCAGTTACCAGTTCTGACCTCATAAAAATGTGGGAGCGAGCCTGCTCGCGATAGCGGTGTGTCAGCCAAAACATTCGGTGACTGATCCTCCGCCATCGCGAGCAGGCTCGCTCCCACAGGGGATGTGTGTTGGGTTGGCGGTTCGGGTATCAACCCGCGTGTTGGCTTCGCAAACCCTTTCGGACCTCAGCGGGGCTGACGCCGTAAGCTGACTGGAAGTACTGGCAAAACCTGCCGACGTTGCTGAATCCGTACTGCAACGCCACATCGGTCACGGAAGGCGAGATGCCTTGGGCGAGCACATCGTAGGCGCGTTCAAGGCGCACTTGGCGCTGGTAGGCAACGATCGAGGTGCCGACGAAATGTCGAAACCCGTCCTGCAACGCGCGCAGGCTGACGTTCGTCATGCTCGCCAGTTCTGTACCGCTGACCAGGCTGTCGGGATGCTCCTGAATGTATTCCACCGCAAGCTTCACATGGCGCGGCGCAATCAGTGGCGCCGGGCGCTGAAGCGCTTGCGTGAAGTTATGCGGCCAGGCCTCCAGTACCGCATCAATCAACATTTCCCTCAGGCGCGAAGGCATCAGTGAACCGGTGTTCATCAGCAGGTCGAACTCGGCACCCGTGGCCAGTTCCACCAAGGCCCTGATGCTCTGGAAGGCCGAAGCCTGCAAGTCCACCACGGGTTCGAACACCACTTTCTTCAGGATCGGCTTGCCCAGCAACGTCGACAGACGTTCGGTCAACAATCCGCGATTGATCGAAACCCCGTGCTGGGCATGGTTGTCGACGAAGCGTACAGAGCGCACGTCGGCCTTATCGATGGCGAGGCCGACGTGGGCAATGCCGACCGATTCGGTGGCGTGGTTGAAGATGATCTTGCCGGCGGTAGGGATGACGAAAGTGATCTCGTCGAGGGGCGCGGGAAAGGCCACCGAGAAGTCGCCGCGGTAGTGCATGCGGCGGAAACTGACGCCGTCGTGCCGACCGTAGACACCACCGATGATGATGTTTTTCGGTGGCGGCGGGGAATCGGAATAGAGATTGCCGAACATTTTCGAGAACAACGCGCCAAAGTCGTCGCAGCCCATATCGCTGGATCGGAGGATGATCTGTTTGCGAGTCGAACTTGAATACACCTGGAATGTCACCTTGAAGAAGGGCGTCGCCCCGGAGGCGGGGACGCGCCGGGACCTTATCAGGCGTGAATGACAGGTTTGTGACAAAGGCAAGGCAAGTCAGAGGAGGCTCAGCATGGAACGATTTACCGGCGGTTGCCTATGCGGCAACGTGAGGTTTGTGGCGGCAGGAAGCCCTTATCGGGTGGGAATTTGTCATTGCCTGGACTGCCGCAAGCACCACGGCGCGTTGTTTCTCGCGTCGGCGATTTTTCCTGAGGACGCGGTGACTGTCGAGGGTGAAACGCGCGACTACGCCGGTCGGCATTTTTGCCCGCGTTGCGGCTCGTCGGTTTTCGGTCGGTCAGGCGATGAGATCGAAGTGAGCCTGGGTTCGCTCGATGCGCCCGACCAATTCAAACCCACCTATGAGCTCTGGACCCTTCGTCGCGAGTCGTGGTTGCCGGCGTTTGCGCTCGCGCGGCGCTACGAGCGTGATCGTGACGGCACCGGGCGTACTGAGGACGAGTGAACCCGCGCAGAGGCCAAGACCTCTGCGCGCGCCATTTCGATGTTAAAGGTGATCCGCGTCGATCACCGCCTTGGCGAACGCCTTTGGATCTTCCTGCGGCAGGTTGTGGCCGATGCCGCCGTTGATCAGGCGGAACTCGTATTTGCCGGTAAAGCGTTTGGCGTAGTCCTCAGGCTTGGGGTGCGGGGCGCCATTGGCGTCGCCTTCAAGGGTGATGGTCGGGACGCTGATGGAGGGCGCCGTGGCCAGTTTCTGCTCCAGCGCCTCGTAGCGGCTTTCCCCTTGCACCAGGCCCAGACGCCAGCGGTAGTTGAAGACGGTAATGTCGACGTGGTCAGGGTTCTCCAGGGCCTTGGCACTGCGGTCGAAAGTCGCGTCGTCGAACGCCCATTTCGGCGAAGCCAGTTGCCAGATCAGCTTGGCGAAGTCATGGGTGTTTTTCTCGTAACCGGCGCGGCCACGGTCGGTGGCGAAGTAGAACTGATACCACCATTGCAGTTCAGCCTGGGGAGGCAATGGGTTCTTGCCCGCCGCTTGATTGCCGATCAGGTAGCCGCTGACCGACACCAGCGCCTTGACCCGTTCCGGCCACAGTGCCGAGACGATATCCGCCGAGCGTGCGCCCCAATCGTAGCCACCGAGCACGGCTTGCTTGATGTGCAGGGCATCCATGAAGTCGATGACATCGCTGGCCAGGGCCGCGGGCTGGCCATTGCGCAGGGTTTTTTCAGAAAGAAAGTGCGTGTCGCCGTAACCGCGTGCATACGGCATCAACACGCGGTAACCCTTGGCGGCCAGCAGCGGCGCGACGTCGTCATAGCTGTGAATGTCGTAGGGCCAGCCGTGCAGAAGAATCACCACTGGCCCGTCGGCTGGACCCGTTTCGGCATACGCCACGCTCAGCAGCCCGGCGTTGACATGCTTGAGCGGGCCGAACGGAGAGGGCGCCGAGTAAGAGGTGCCGGCACTGTCCGCAGCGGGTTGCCCGGCGGCGGTCGTCTGCCCATGGGCTACGCCAATAGCGCCGAGCAGGGTGAAGGCGAGGATCGACGAACGCACCAGTCGACGGCTTTTTTTGCCGTGGGTGTTGTTCTGCAGTGCCATCTTCATGGTGATGTCTCCGTTGCAAGCCATTGGCCAGGGGGTCTGGCTGAGCCCCTTCAAACCTTGGTTGCATTTGAATGCGCTGACGTATCTGGCCTGTGTCGAATCGGCGGCCAGGTGAAAGCCTGTGTATCGGAGCGGGATTCAGATACACAGTGATACAGAGCGGCTCGATTGCGTCGTCGTGGGGCTTTGAGAATAGGCCGATTTCAAGCAATGCACGTCATCAATGACTTCCTGGCGATTCAAACGTAATCTCGCCCCTTCGCTGACCAAAATAAAACGAACAACATCAGGAGTCATTGATGCAACCGATCCGTCTCGGTCTGGTGGGCTACGGCAAGATTGCTCAGGACCAACACGTTCCCGCGATCAACGCCAACCCCGCGTTCCAGTTGGTGTCTGTCGCCACAAAAGGCCTGCCCTGCGCCGGTGTAGAGAATTTCCAGTCCCTTGGCGAGCTGCTTGAAAACGGCCCACCGGTGGATGCGATTGCGTTTTGTACGCCGCCACAAGGGCGATTTGCCCTGGTGCAGCAAGCGTTGGCCGCGGGTAAGCACGTGCTGGTCGAAAAGCCACCCTGCGCCACACTGGGTGAAGCGCTGGCGTTGGTGGATCAGGTTGCCGAGCAAGGCGTCAGCGGCTTGTTCGCCTGGCATTCACGCTACGCACCCGGCATCGAAGCCGCCCGTGACTGGCTGGCCAGCCGTACCCTGCAAAGCGTGCAGATCGACTGGAAGGAAGACGTACGCAAGTGGCACCCCGGCCAGGCATGGATCTGGCAACCCGGTGGCCTCGGGGTTTTCGATCCCGGTATCAACGCCTTGTCGATCGTCACCCACTTGCTGGCGTTGCCGCTGTTCGTCGAGTCTGCCGAGCTGCGCGTCCCGAGTAACTGCCAGTCGCCTATCGCGGCGTCCATCAAGATGTCTGACGCACAGCGGCTCGATGTCCGCGCCGAGTTCGATTTCGATCACGGCCACGACGAGCTCTGGAGCATTGAGATTGTCTGCGCCGAAGGCACCCTGCGACTGGACAACGGTGGCGCACTGTTGAACATTGACGGCGTGCGCCAAACCGTCTCGGAGGAGGGCGAGTACGCGGCGGTGTATCGGCATTTCCAACAGCTGATCGCCGACAAGGCCAGTGACCTCGACCTCCAGCCACTGCGACTGGTTGCCGACAGTTTTTTTGTCGGCAGTCGAGCGTCGGTTGAGCCGTTCTACGACTGACCACTGTCTTGGAAAAAAGCCGAAGCACGTTAGCCCGATGGCTGGCGTGCACGGCTAAAAGTTGATCTTGAACCCGACCATGGCGTCGTAGCCATGGCTATCGCCGTCAAAGCCTTGCCTATAGCCCGCCGAAACCGTGAAGGTGGTGCGCTGGTTGGCCTGGTAATCCACGCCCAGATTGACTTCGCCCCAGGTGCCCTGGATGTCCGACTCAAACGGAACGTACCCGGACTGAGAGGAAAACTCGGTTTTCGGCTGGCCTTTGAATTCATGCCAGATGCTTGGACGAATCCAGCCATTGGTGCGCCGTGCCGTCTTGTCAGTGCCTTCGGTGTCCCAGTCCCTGGCGACTCGCACGCCCAGTCGACCCACCAATGACTCCACGTCCTTGAACCGGACATTGGCGCCGACGTCATCGCTGCTGTCCAGGTCAACGTAGCTGTAGATGGCTTGCAACTGCGGTTCGACGTACCAGTTTTTATCGACTTTGTACGGGTAGCCGTTCTCCAGCGACGCGGTGTAGCCCCAGCCTTTGGTTTCCAGTTTGGACAGGCCGTTGGGCTTGGCTTCGATGTCGAAGTGGTTGAGTTGCAGCACGCCGTCCAGATACCAGCCGGAAGGACCGAAATGGGTCCAGTAGGCGCCAATGCCGTAGGCGCGCAAGGTGTCTTCCCCGGCGGCACTTCCGGTGTAATGGCTGACGCCCGCATCGATAGTCCCGGCCGACAGCGACACGCCTGCCTGTTCATGGCTGCCGTCGGTGCGAACCTTGCGATAGAGGTCGGTGCCGACCTGAAACGCCGTCAGGTCATAGTTGTATTGCGGCGTATCACCCAGCGCGTTTTTACGATCACCGTCCTGCTTGCCGCTGCGATAGATCACCCGGCCCCAGCCCATCGAGGGTCCATTGGTTGTCTGGTCTTGAGTCGGAAGCGGCTCGCCCGGGTTGAGGCGTTCTTCACCAACCCGTTCGTGCAAGGTATCGACCATCGTGCGGCCATACACCAGCGCCAGTGCCGGGAGGGCGCCGTACAGGGACACTTCGGGGCGATAATTCGGAACAGGCGCAGGGGCGGGTCCAGGTCCAGGTCCAGGTCCGGGAGGACCATCCGGAGGCCGCTCATCGGAGCGCAAATACCAGGTGTCTTTACCGGTGCCGTCCTCGGCGCCCTGTTGCAGACGGTATTCGTAGGGGCCGGCCACCACTCGGCGCGCCAGTTGGAAAGCATTGGCATTGCTGGCGGTTGCCGCCTTGTTGGTCAGCTCGACGACGGCGATGCCGTTGCCTTGCGTCAGTTCACCCAACCCCCCGACATTGGTCACGGCAATAGCAGTCGGACCGCCGCTGCCGCTCGACGTGGAGTCCACCACCAACATGTCCGAGAGGCTGTTCGCGGCCCCTTCATTCAACGTGGTATTGAGCAGCAGGCTGCCGCCATTGGAGACGAAAACGCCGCCACCATCGGCACCGGCAGTGGTCGCACCGCTGATGACCAGGACGTTACCGACCGTGCGACTGCCGGCAGCCAGGTCGAGCGTGCCGCTGTGGGTAAAACTGCTGACACCGAGTATTTGCCCCTGCACCGCACCGCCGAGCGTGGGTTGGTTGGCCGTTTGACCCAACGGCAAATAAGCTCCGCTGGCGGTGAAGTTGCTGATGCCGGTGGCGGGCTGATTGGCCAGACGAATCAGACCGGTGTTGTCGATGCTGTTGCCGACCGCCGTTCCCAGATTGCTGACGGCAATGCCCCATGTGTCACGTGTGCCGCTGCCGGTGCTGTCGGCGAAATTGCGCAGCGTCCAGGTGCCCTGGTTGGTGACGGTGCTGACCGATCCATCGGCTGTGACCGAGCCGGTCATCTGCCCGACGTTATTGAGCGTGAAGGTACTGCCCGCGCCATTGGTATCGGCGCGAATGGCGGAATCACTGAGGGCAACTATCGAGCCGGTGTTGTTCAGCGTTTGTGTCGCACCGGCGAGGGTGACACCGCTGCTGTCAGCCCATCCGCCCTGAACTGCTGCGCTGTTGCTGACAGTCACCGAGCCACCCACGGTTTGAGCGTCGATGCCGGATGAACCGGTACCTTTGGCGGTGATCGCGCCCGTGTTGTTGACTGCGATGCTGGCGGCGCCTGAAGCCTCGGCACGAATCCCTTGGCTATCGCTGGCGCCCGAGGTCTGAATAGCGCCGGTGTTGGTGACGATCTGCTGTCCTGTGGTGGAAAACGTCCTGATGCCTTGCTGTAGATTGCCCCGCGCGATGAGTTCGCCGGTGTTGCTGATGTTGATGCTGCCCAATCCTGTTCCCGAGCCGAAGGCGTTGCCGGCCACGATCGCCGCGCCGGAACCGTTGACGTCGATGCGCGGCCCACCGTAAGCCACGTTGATGTTCCCGCCCTGGCTCAAGACCTGTATCCCGAACGAGCCGATGCCGGTGCCATCGCCCCCGCCGGTGTTGGAGTGGGTGGTGATGGTCCCGCGGGCGTTGACGTCCACCGTGCCGGTGGTCGACTGCGTTGACGCGAAGATGCCGTTGGCGTTGCCGTTGAAGGTCTCGATGCGGTTGCCGGTGTAATCGACACGCACATTGCCTGCCGTGGAATCAACGCGAATGCCGCCGGCAGCCGCGCCGCTGACAGAGATATCTCCGCCGTAATTCACCGTCGAGGTTCCACTTTCCGCGCTGATGAGGATGCCGTAGGCGCGCGTGGTGGTGAGCCCGCCGAGCACATTGATGTTGCCGTTACCCGTGATAGTGGTATCGCCGATGCCGCGCTTGATCACGTAAATGGCCCGCGAGCCCACGATGTCGCTCAGGCTGCCGACGTTGAGCGTGGCATTGTTTTCGATGCTGATCGATCCGGTCGAACCCACGTTGTCATTGGCGTAGATGCCGTGGCCACCGCCCCCGGTCGTGGTGATGGTGCCGTCGTTGACCACATTGATGCTGCCGGAGGTCGAGAACGCGCGTATGCCGAAGCCATTCAACCCATTGGTGTTGATCGAACCACTGTTGTGCAGTTGGGTGGTGCCGGTTCCGCCTTCGGTGAAAATACCAAAGGCGTTCATGCCGCGACCAGTGATGGCAGCTGCGTTGTCGACGGTGGTGTTGCCACTGGTGGTGCGCGTATGGACCCCGGCGTGGTTGCCTACGCCTGCGGTGGGCAATGTATCGTCGATGATGGGCGTGCCGCCGGACAGTGCGTTGGTGTTATCGACGAGAATACTTACACCATTGCCGACGTTGACATTGATATTGCTGCTGCCTGTCCCTTTGGCCCAGATGCCATTGCCGCCAGACGTTGAGATCGAACCGCTGCCGTTATGGTTAATGCTGATCGCACCGCCGCCCGTAGCGCTGACATCAATGCCATCGTGCTCGTCACCGACCACCACATTGGAAATGTTCAGCGTCGTGCCTGAAGTGACCGTGAATGCCGATGAACCACTGCTGGCGTTGGTGATGGCGAGTGCGTCAAGGCCCGAGCCAATCAAGTTGACCGAATTGATGCCGCCATCGACGGTCAGGCTGGCGGTGCCTGCGGCCCCGATCACGTTCGAGAACACGGCGTTGGCCGCAGTGGTCGGGTTGCTGTTGATCGTGGTGCCGCTGAGCGTCACTGCCGCGTTGTTGTTCGAGGCGCGAACCAGTATCGATGAGCCGGCGGTGGTATCGATGGTGGTGCCAGGTTGGGTGGTGATGGAAGCTTCCAGCCCCGCCGCGGGTGTGCAGGTCTGCGATACGTTGTAGCTACCCGCGGCCAGTGGCCCGCAAGCGGCCTGTGCATCCATCATCGTCACAGCACTGGCGATGGCGACAAACAGAGCGCAACGACGGTGTAAACAGTTGACCGTAGGTGCCGGTACGTAACCCGCTTGCATTTGACCTCCCTGTCGCTGCATCCACATCCATAGGGATGCAGCTTGGTTTTTACAAAACAGCCCGACTCGACCAGTCGCTTCGCGCTCCGTCATAAACCATAGTTGATTTTCAAAGAAGAGAAGAAACGCCGAAGTACAAGTGCAGTGAGCGGTTTGAATTTCCCCGTCATCAGTCGCGTTTGTTAAAGTGGCGATCAAGTTGCCCCAGTATCACTGAGTAGAAAAACATGAATCGTCAAAAGAAATTACAGCAGTTGTTCAAGGCCAAGGCGAAAAAGGCCAGTGCCAAACTGGCACCGAAAAACAAGAACACCTACATCAGCAAAGCTGACCGCTTGAAGCTGGCGGCTGAAGCCGCGCAAGAACCATCTGCGCCCGCAGAGAGCTGAGCCGCTCGATTTCCGCAGACCGAGTATTGCGCCGCTGAAACACAGGAAGTGTGAGCCATGAAGACCTTTAGCGTTCGCGAATTGAAAAGTACCGACGTAGAACTGTTGTTGGCATTCGAGATCAATAACCGCGCCTGGTTCGAGTCTCATATCGATGCGCGCGACCCTTCTTTTTATTCAGTGCAGGGTGTCGCCGAGCATATTCAAAGCTACTTATCCGATTTTGCTGTTGGCGCCTGGCATCCGTTTGTCATTGAAGACGACAAGGGTGAAATAGTGGGGCGGGCAAATCTGAAAGACATCGACTTGGCGCAGAAAACCGCGCAAGTGGGTTATCGGATAGATCAGCGTGTTTGCGGGCAGGGGCTGGCAACCCAGGCGCTGAAGCATCTGATCCAGGTGGCGCAAGCGCGCTGGGACCTCACGCAACTGGTGGCCTATGTGTTTACGCAGAACGTGGGCTCGAAGAAAGTCCTGGACCGGTGCGGATTCCTGCCTGAACAACCCTCTGGCCACGGCGAAGCCGAAGCGGAGTGCAGGTACGTCCTTACACTTCTCTGACCGCCCTTGTGTTCACCCTGGCGCCGGACGGCACAGCCTGCGTGGGCACATTCGGTGGGCTGGTGGCGCTTTGGGACCGCGAGTGATTCCGGTCGCATAAATTTGAATTGTGCGGCATAGCTCGCCAGAATCGCCTCCCGATCCGGCCAAAGGTGCCGGACGTTCGAGGCGATCAGGGGCTACATTTGAACGAACACACATTGTCCATGCGTCTTGAGCGCGTGGCAGCACAAGTGCCGGCAGGTGCGCGACTGGCCGATATCGGCTCGGACCACGGCTACTTGCCGGTCGCATTGATGCGTCGTGGCGTGATTGCGGCAGCGGTGGCGGGCGAGGTCGCCTTGACGCCGTTCCATGCGGCCGAGCGCACGGTGCGCGACAACGGTCACGAGCAATTGATCACCGTGCGACTGGCCGATGGTTTGGCGGCAATCGAGCCGCAGGACGACATCACCGCCGTCAGCATCTGCGGCATGGGCGGTGAAACGATCCGCGATATCCTCGACGCCGGTAAGGCACGCCTGAGTGGTCGCGAGCGCCTGATCCTGCAACCCAATGGCGGCGAGCAGCCACTGCGCCAATGGCTGATGGACAATGGCTATCGCATCCTCAGCGAAGAAGTGTTGCGAGAAAACCGGTTCTATTACGAAATCATCGTCGCCGAGCGCGCCGGGCCGGTGCAGTACACCGCCGAAGAACTGTACTTCGGACCGCTACACATGCAGGCGCGCAGCCCGGTGTTCCTGAGCAAATGGCAGCGAATGTTGCGACAAAAGCACAAGACCCTCAGCAGCTTCGCCCGGGCGCGACAAGCCGTGCCCGAGGCAAAGGTGCAGGACGTTGCCCGACAAGCCCGATGGATTACAGAGCTGCTGGCCTGATCATCGGGCGGCCGCGAGAACGGCGTCGGTTCAACGTTTTATCAGGGAAATCTTCGTGCCTTCAATGCTGATACCGGCCATCAAACCTTGCTGGTCGAAGATGAACGCGTAGGCATCGTCTTTGAGGGTCGAGCTGGACAGGTTTTTGGAAACCCCTTCATCGACCACGACCACCGTAGGCCCTACACCGATTTCCCAGCCTTTGGTTTCCGCCACGTATTGCACGGCTTTGTCGGTCATCAGAAACACCACATACCCGTACGATTGGGCGCCTGCCTGTAAGCCCCATGAGCCGCTGACGGAGTTGTAATAGTCCTCGACTTTCGCGCCTTTCATCAACACGCCTTCGCCATAGCTGCCGCCGAATACAAGGCCTGCCTTGATGATTTTCGGGAAGACCAGTACGGCTTTGGCTTTATGCGAGATGGTTTCGGAAAATGGGTTGGTTTTGTAGAGCGTTTGCAGCGCTTGTCGAGAGTCGGTGTTCAAGTCTTCGGCGGTGGCTGCTGCTGCCGTGTTCATGAGGCCGACTGATGCCAGTGAGGCAACAGCGAGAAACAACGACAGAAAGAATCGCGATGTTTGAGTCATTTCCGTACTCCGAAAAGGGAGCATTGGATGGACACTGCGATCAGCGCCTGCCTCAAGCAGGAACCGAATGCACTGAACGTTATCCGGCGCACCCTAAGTGTGTGAGATGCAGCTTCGTACCTGAATGCAGTCAGCCCAAGGCTGCGCAACGATGCGAGGCCATCATGGGTAGTGACCTCTGCGCGATGGCGGGGTTCCGGGTGGGGTGGGGCAGGTAACCAGGGGTGTCGCAGCGCTGAGCATTCAACTCTGCTTGGGCAACACTCCCTGAGAACGTTTACCCGGCTGAGGTTACCCGCGCAGCCTGCGCCGGATGACGCGACGTCACCAGGCCGATAAAGGAAATTGCCAGTGCCAGCCCAATGGTTGTGCTCACTTCGGTGCGGTGCTCCGGGGTGATCATCATCACCGCCAGCGCTGCGCAAATGAACGCGATCACCAGCCACGTCAGCCATGGAAACAGCCACATGCGAAAGGTCAGTTCGACGTTCTGCCGACGCAGTATGCCGCGCATGCGCAGTTGCGAGACCGCAATGGCGAGGTACACCAGCAAGGCAATCGCACCGGAGCTGGCCAACAGGAACTCAAAGAGCCCGGCGGGCATGAAGTAGCTCCATACGGTGATCGCCGCGCCCAGTACGGTGCTGGCGATGACGGCTGCCCGTGGCACGCCTTCTGAGGAGGTCGCCTTCAGCGCCTTGGGCGCATCGCCTCGGCGGCCCAGCGAATACAACATGCGCGAGGCAATGTAGATCGAGGAGTTCATGCAACTGGCCACGGCAATCAGTACGACGACGTCCACCATGAACTTGGCGTGGGGAATGTTCATGATTTCCAGGGCCCGCTGGTAAGAACCTACCGAGGCCAGCAGGGGATCGTTCCAGGGCACCACGGAGATGACCACGAAAATCGACAACAGGTAGAACACGCCGATGCGCCAGATCACCGAGCGCGTGGCCTTGGCAATGTTCTGCGATGGATTGTCAGATTCGGCGGCCGCGATGGTCACGGCCTCGGTGCCGATGAAACTGAACATGATGGTGATGAAAGCGCCGACTACCGCTGACAGGCCGTTGGGCGCAAATCCGCCGTGCGCCGCCATCAGGCCGCTCAGCCCACTGACTTCCCGGTCGGGGACCCAGCCCATCAACACGGCAAAACCCACGCCGATGAAACCTATGATCGCCACGACCTTGGCCATCGCGAACCAAAACTCGAATTCGCCGTACTTGGAGACACTGAAAAGGTTGGTCACTACCAAAGCAATGATCGACACCAAGGCGAACAGCCAGGCATCGATCTGGGGAAACCATTGGTTCAGTACATGGCCGGCAGCCAGCGCTTCGATAGGAATGACCAGGACCCAGAACCACCAGTAGAGCCAACCGATGGTGAAGCCGGCCCAGCGCCCGATGGCCTGGTCGGCATAGGTGGAGAACGAGCCGGTGTCCGGATTGGCTACCGCCATTTCACCGAGCATGCGCATGACCAGAACGACGAGCAAACCTGAGAATAGATAGGCCAGGAGGACCGCTGGACCCGCCGCCGCAATGGCATGCCCTGAGCCTACGAACAAACCGGCGCCGATAATACCGGCGATTGACAGCATTGTTACGTGACGAGGCTTGAAGCCCTGCGCCAATTGGCCACTCGAATCCTTGGAGTTCGGGCTAATCATTGGTTTTTTGTTCTCTGCTAATCGACATTTAAGCGGATTGATAGGGGCAACCGATCATCGTGGTTGCCTGCTGGGCTTTCCGAAAAAGGCCCCCTTCAAACGCTGCAGTTCTTATCAAACCCATCATCGCAATGGGGTTATTTCGATGAAAAGATGCGCCACCTTACCCGGCTTGCCCGATGACTGAGATACCTGATCACGCCACCTCCGTGTCTGATATCGACACTTGAATACTTTGTGTTCTCGATTAAAACCAATAGGTCACTAAGTGGCCAAAGGCAATCATCTCGGCTCGTTGAAATTTTTTTAATCAAGTCGTGACGACCGGGATAGAGCCCTCACTGCCCATGGCTGCTGGTGTGAAAGCTCATGTGATAGATTGATGAAACCCCCTCGTTTACGGCACGAGTATTCATTCAATGGATGAACTGCGCAGGATTGACCTCAACATGTTGGTCACGCTTCATGCGTTATTGGCCGAAAAACATGTCACGCGGGCGTCTGTCCGGTTGCATAAAAGCCAGCCGGCAGTCAGCCATGCTCTCGGCTTGCTCAGAGCCCATTTCGATGATCCATTGCTCATTCGGCGAAACGGTTCTTTGGTTTTAACGGCAAGGGCACAAGCGTTGGCTCAGCCGCTTCAGGACGCTCTGGGCAACTTGAACTCGCTGTTGGGTGCTCCGGTATTTGAGCCATCAACGGCGAAGGGCCGTTTCAGGTTGTCGCTATCGGACTATGCCGCGCGGATCCTTCTGCCTCCGCTTACCCGAAAAATTCGCCAGCAAGCGCCGGGTATTGATTTGGCCATCAGCCAGGCCAGTCGAGAAATGATGATTTCCCAGCTGCTGGACGGTGAACTTGACCTTGCATTGGGCATCTTCCCTGATGTGCCGGGGGCCATTGCGCTGCAAGATCTTTTTTCCGAAGGGTTCATCAGTCTCGCTGATAAAAAAGTACTGCCCGCACACGGGGGCCTTTCCTTGGATGAATGGCTATCTCGCCCGCACGTATTGCTCGCGCTTCGCCCTGATGCGAACGATGAGATCGAGCAGGCGTTGGCCGCCCGAGGTTTGAAGCGTCACATTGCCTTGGCTTTGCCCCACTGGAGCGCTGCCGTCGACGTGCTTGCCGGTACCGATTTGATTCTCACGGTTGCCAGTCGCGCGGTAGGCCCCATGCGAAATCACAAATCGCTACGGCAATTCGAACCGCCCATTGATATCCCCCGATTCGCCTATCAGCAGGCTTGGCACACAAGGAAAGAGGGTGATGCTGCACATCGCTGGCTGCGAGAAGCGGTTTTCGAATGCTCCCAGCCAAGCTGACATACCGTCAGGGCTGCAGGGCAGGGCCTTTGAGCTCGATCTGATTATCATCAGGGTCACTGAGGTAAATCGACAAACCTGTTCCCTCCGCTCCGTAGCGCATCGCCGCGGTTTCAGCGGCTACGCCGGCAGCAGCCAGGTCGCGCAGAATGGCCTGTTCATCAAACGGCTCGACCCGTAGGCAGAAGTGATCGACGTTGTGTCTTTGCTTGCCTGCCGGCTCCCCGCCCTGACGCCCGATCGACCCGTTCACATCCACCAGGTCAATCATGGATGACCCTGCGCTCAGGTGGATCATGCCAAGGTCATCACGGCGTTTTTTCACATCACAGCCCAGCACCGATGTGTAGAAGGCCAGGCTGTGCTCGATGTCCCGCACCCGCAGAACAACATGGTCGATCCGTTGAATTGAAAAACTGCGCATAACGATCACTCCTGACTCACCCGAAAACTCCACCTGGATAGCTTAGGCGAACGGCAGGGCCTTCGGGACATAGGAAAAGTAGAGCGGTTACTCGCTGGTTTGGGTAGCGCCGTTCTCAACGCTGGGCGTACCGATGCCCTGTACCAGTAACACACCACCGAAGATGAGCACGACGCCTGCCAGACGAGTGAAGGTAATCGGTTTGACGGCGAGTCCCATCAGCCCGAAATGGTCGACCAGGACAGAAGCCACAATTTGTCCCGCAACGACGAGCATTAGAAAACCGCTGGCCCCTAACAGGGGAGTGATGGCCGTTGCGCTGCCTACGTACAGGGCACCCAAAATGCCGCCGATCCATAACCACCACGAACCCTGCAACGCCTTGCCGATATCGGGCGCCGATACACGCAGCACCAACAGTGCAACGAGCACCACAACAGCACTGACGAGCAGCGACGTTAGCGCTCCCCAGAGCGGGTGCCCTAATGCTCGGCCAACAGCGGCGTTACTGGCTGCCTGAAAGGGCAGGACTGCACCTGCCAGCAATGCGGTACCCACCGGGATGAGTGCGAGAGCCAGAGCCTTGCTGAACATGACGTTCCCCTTTGGAGGTAATTATTTTCGATGGGGAAATGTTCTCCAATCCATTGAGTTTATGGAAATCACATGTTTGCACATGGGCTATTCATTTGGTGGATGGTGTGGCGGAGGGATTTTTGTAAGGGAGGAACCGTCATTTCATGCCCTGCGTGGCGCTGCCGGAAAATTTCGACACGCTGCGCTTGAAACGGACTTTACTGAATTAAGGCGTTCAGCCTGCAAAATGTCACCCATCGAGGTGGAGGACGAGTCCTTGCCCATGTCCCAGTCCTTCCCCGTCCTATTGCTTGTCCTGCTTCTGGCTGGCTGCGCCACCAAGCGCTTGCCCCACGAGTTCAGCGAAGCAATACCCGCTAGCGATTCGGCTTTCGGGCGCTCAATCCAGGCCCAGGCCGCCCAGCAACAGGGGCGCTCGGGTTTTCGCCTGCTGCCCAACAGCAGCGAAGCGTTCCGCGCGCGTGCCGAGTTGATCCGCAATGCGCAGAAAAGCGTCGATCTGCAGTACTACATCGTGCATAACGGCCTCAGCACCCGAGCCCTGGTGCAGGAAATTCTGCTGGCTGCCGATCGCGGCGTACGAATTCGCATATTGCTCGATGACACTGCCAGCGACGGCCAGGAAGAAGTGATCGCGACCCTGGCCGTGCACCCGAACATCCATATCCGTGTCTTCAACCCTTTGCATCTGGGGCGCAGCACCCTGGTGACCCGAACCATGGGCCGTCTGCTCAATCTTTCCCAGCAACACCGGCGCATGCACAACAAACTATGGTTGGCCGACAACAGCGCGGCCATCGTCGGCGGACGCAACCTGGGGGATGAGTATTTCGATGCCAAGCCCGATCTCAATTTCACCGACATGGACCTGCTGTGCATCGGCCCGGTCGCGAAGCAGTTGGGCCATAGCTTCGACCAATACTGGAACAGCGCACTGAGCCAGCCGATCAGTGACTTCCTGCTTAACAAGCCGACAGCCGAAGATTTGCTCGAAAGCCGCCAACGCCTGGAGCAGTCGTTGCAAAGCACACGTATCGAAAACAAGGCTTTGTACGACCACCTGATGACTTACCGGACGCAACCGCAACTCGCCACCTGGCGTCAGCAGTTGATTTGGGCCCATGGCCAGGCGATGTGGGACGCACCGAGCAAGGTGCTGGCCGACGATGAACCGTCCCGCGCGCTATTGATGTCGACACAACTGCGACCTGAGCTCGACAGGGTCAACAAGGAACTGATCCTGATCTCGGCTTATTTCGTCCCCCAGCAAGCGGGCATGCGCTACCTGCTCGGTCGTGCCGATGCCGGTGTTGACGTGCGCGTATTGACCAATTCTCTCGAGGCCACTGACGTGCCAGCGGTGCATGGCGGCTATGCGCCTTACCGCAAAACCCTGCTCGAACATGGCGTGAAGCTGTATGAACTGCGACGCCAGCCGGACGACCCCGGCGGCGGGTCTTCTTTTGGCTTCAGCGGTGGCTCGGACTCCAGCTTGCACACCAAGGCCATGATCCTCGACAAGCAGAAGGTGTTCATCGGCTCCTTCAATTTCGACCCGCGTTCAGTGTTTTGGAACACGGAAGTCGGAGTGCTGGTCGACAGCCCCGAATTGGCGGGTTACATGCGTCGCCTGGCGCATGAGGGCATGGCGCCGGCCTTGAGTTACCAGGCTCGCCTGGAAAACGGCGAAATCGTCTGGGTCGCTGAAGACGACGGCCGCCTGTACAC
>Ga0247819_10000411_pt1 | contig 25925 bp, 17 predicted proteins | sample 13C_Xylose_Day6_FD_193428 | JGI IMG/M metagenome (GOLD analysis project Ga0247819, IMG submission 193428) | Soil microbial communities from agricultural site in Penn Yan, New York, United States - 13C_Xylose_Day6 | ecosystem: Environmental > Terrestrial > Soil > Agricultural land | place: USA...
GTCCGATCCGTCCGCTGATCCCTGAAGGTTTCATGAACGAAGAGCAGGTTGTCTGCACCGTCGTTTCCACCAGCAAGAAGACCGATCCGGACATCGCTGCGATGATCGGTACCTCGGCTGCGCTGGCGATCTCCGGCATTCCTTTCGATGGTCCGATCGGCGCTGCCCGCGTTGCTTTCCACGAAAGCACCGGCTACCTGCTGAACCCGACTTACGAGCAACAAGCTGCTTCGAGCCTGGACATGGTCGTTGCCGGTACGTCGGACGCTGTGCTGATGGTTGAATCGGAAGCCAAAGAGCTGACCGAAGACCAGATGCTGGGCGCGGTACTGTTTGCTCACGACGAGTTCCAGGTTGTGATCAACGCTGTCAAAGAACTGGCTGCCGAAGCTGCCAAGCCAACCTGGACCTGGGCTCCTGCACCAGAAGCCACCGAACTGCTGGGCGCTATCCGTGCCGAGTTCGGCGAAGCGATCTCCCAGGCCTACACCATCACCGTCAAGGCCGACCGTTACGCTCGCCTGGGCGAGTTGAAGGATCAGGTTGTTGCCAAGCTGTCCGGTGAAGAAGGCCAGCCTTCTTCCAGCGAAGTGAAAGCGGCTTTCGGTGAAATCGAATACCGCACCGTTCGCGAAAACATCGTTAACGGCAAGCCACGTATCGACGGTCGCGACACCAAGACCGTACGTCCGTTGAACATCGAAGTCGGTGTTCTGCCTAAGACCCACGGTTCGGCTCTGTTCACCCGTGGCGAAACCCAGGCTCTGGTCGTTGCAACTCTGGGCACCGCCCGTGACGCACAGCTGCTGGACACCCTGGAAGGCGAGAAAAAAGACCCGTTCATGCTGCACTACAACTTCCCTCCGTTCTCGGTAGGCGAGTGTGGTCGCATGGGTGGTGCTGGTCGTCGTGAAATCGGTCACGGCCGTCTGGCCCGTCGTTCGGTTTCGGCCATGCTGCCAGCCGCTGACGTGTTCCCGTACACCATCCGCGTGGTTTCGGAAATCACCGAATCCAACGGTTCGAGCTCGATGGCTTCCGTTTGCGGCGCTTCCCTGGCCCTGATGGACGCTGGTGTGCCGATGAAGGCACCGGTTGCCGGTATCGCCATGGGTCTGGTTAAAGAAGGCGAGAAGTTCGCCGTCCTGACCGACATCCTGGGTGACGAAGACCACCTGGGCGACATGGACTTCAAAGTAGCCGGTACCGCCAAAGGCGTCACCGCGCTGCAGATGGACATCAAGATCAAAGGCATCACCGAAGAGATCATGGAAATCGCTCTGGGCCAGCCCTGGAAGCGCGCCTGAACATCCTCGGCCAGATGAACCAGATCATTGGCCAGTCGCGTACCGAACTGTCGGCCAACGCTCCGACCATGATCGCGATGAAAATCGACACCGACAAAATCCGTGATGTCATCGGTAAAGGCGGCGCGACCATTCGTGCGATCTGTGAAGAAACCAAGGCTTCGATCGACATCGAAGACGACGGTTCGATCAAGATCTTCGGCGAAACCAAGGAAGCGGCTGAAGCTGCACGTCAGCGCGTTCTGGGCATCACCGCTGAAGCCGAGATCGGCAAGATCTACGTCGGTAAGGTTGAGCGCATCGTCGACTTCGGCGCATTCGTCAACATCCTGCCTGGCAAGGACGGCCTGGTTCACATCTCCATGCTGAGCGACGCTCGCGTTGAGAAAGTGACCGACATCCTGAAAGAAGGTCAGGAAGTGGAAGTACTGGTACTGGACGTGGACAACCGCGGCCGTATCAAGCTGTCCATCAAAGACGTGGCAGCAGCCAAGGCTTCGGGCGTTTAATCAGCCCTCAAGCCTGACCGCTCCAACGTTGTAAAAAATGCCCCGCAGTGAAAGCTGCGGGGCATTTTTTTGTCTGCAGGAAAATGAGACGACTTGGAAGTTGCCTGACCCCAAAGTCAGTGCTAGGTTTAGCCCACCGCCCGTGTAGCTCAGCCGGTAGAGCAGCGCACTCGTAACGCGAAGGTCGCAGGTTCGATTCCTGTCTCGGGCACCAGTGACACTCTGTTTTCAGATGATCCCGAATGGTTCTGAAGGCCAGACAACCGCGCTTCATACGGTTTTTTGCGTCAGAGAGATCCTTGATGATCCAGATCCATCTTCCATTCCCCAGATCAGCGAGAACGCCATGACCGTTAAAGAATTGACCCAAGAAGCCCGTCACGAAGTAGCGCTGAAGAAGTACGTGCTGGAATCGCCCCAGCTAGCTGAAGAGATCAAGGACTTGCCTGCCGATGATCAGAAAGACCAGATTCAGTGGGCATTCGAGGATGAAGCCGAAGCACAGGGCTTGCAGCCGTGGGAGCTGACACTCAAGTACACCTCAACCCCTGAAGAGTTCGAGGCTGCGCGCCTTGTGCTGCACAAGGAAGCGGCTGAGGTATTGGGTGTCGAGTGGGAAGAGTACTGTGAGATGAACAATCTAGTGGTCTGATGGCGACGACTTTGTAGGAGCCCGGCTTGCCGGCGATAGCGACCTTGAGATCGCCATCGCCGGCAGCCTTGGTTCTACAAGTCAGATACTCAGGCGCATCGACAGGTCGACTGCTTTCACATCCTTGGTCATTGCGCCAATCGAGATGTAATCCACACCGGTTTCGGCGATCGGCAGCAACGTGCTTTCGTTGATCCCGCCGCTGGCCTCCAGTTTTGCCTTGCCGCCGTTCAGGCGCACGGCTTCGCGCATGTCATCCAGGCTCAACTCATCGAGCATGATGATGTCGGCCCCGGCCTCCAGGGCCTCTTTCAACTCATCCAGGCTTTCGACTTCGATCTCTACCGGTTTGCCCGGCGCGATCTTGTGCGCGGCGGCGATGGCTTGCGGGATGCCTCCGCAGGCGGCGATATGGTTTTCCTTGATCAGGAACGCGTCGTACAGGCCGATCCGGTGGTTGTGGCAGCCACCGCAGGTCACGGCGTACTTCTGCGCCAGACGCAGCCCCGGCAGGGTCTTGCGGGTGTCGAGCAATTTCACCTGGGTATTGGCAACGAAGTCGGCCAGGTACTGCGCGCGGGTGGCCACGCCGGAGAGCATTTGCAGAAAGTTCAGCGCGCTACGTTCACCGGTCAGCAACGAACGCGCCGGACCTTCGAGATGGAACAGCACCTGATTGGGCTTGACCCGTTCACCATCGGCGACTTGCCAATGCACCGCCACCCGTGGGTCCAGTTGCCGGAAAACCGCATCGACCCAGGCAGTGCCTGCAATGACGGCAGCGTCGCGGGTAATGATGGTGGCTTTGGCCAGGCGTTCGGCCGGGATCAGCTGCGCGGTGATGTCGCCGCTGCCGATGTCTTCGCGCAACGCACGGCGTACGTTGGCTTCGATTTCGGCGGTCAGATCGGCGAGACGTAGATTCGGCATAACGGACTCCACAAACAAAGTGGCCCGATTATAGGGCCATGGCGCGGGGCAACCCAAGGCATGCGAAGAATTGCCGGCGCTCTGAAACGTGCATTTGGTCGATTCCTGCAAGCAAATGCCGTCGGGGCGGGTCTCTATATCCACAAGCGATTCACGGGTCGCTGGTACAAGGGTTGTCTTTTGCTCGATAATTACGCCTTGTATTTGACGCCATGACTTTGACGAGTCGAGAGTTACCGCTTCAGGAGGCTGGATGCACAACGACGGGAATGTAGTGCCTATGCGCAGGGCAACTACCGATCAGGCGATTCCTTCGCCGCTCACCCGCCTGCCGGTGATTCTGCTTCAGGTGCGTGACAAGGCGGTGTTGCAGCTCCGGTACGGCTTGCAGGCGTTGTTCGATAACGCCGACGACACCCTTTTCGAAATGACGGATCGGGCTCGCGATAGCGTCGAGCAGAACACTTACTTCCAGGCCATGCGCGATTTGCGCCTCAAGCGCAAAAGCATCGAGCGGTTGTTTTTCGAACAGATCTTCGAAGCATTCGCCCGCTTATCCCGGTACGACGTGGTGCAGGTGAGCGCGCCTCGGGCGCTGCCTGCCGCCTCGGTTGCGCTGCCCGCTGACGAGGTGGAGCGCAATGTGGCGGTGCAAACCATGGTCAACAAAGTGCTGGACCGCGACGGGGTGGCGCTCGACCAGCTAACCGCTCGCCTGAGTACTTTATTGGGCAAGGCGCTGATCGAACAGCACAACCCCTTGGGGCCGACGCTGCTGTGTGAGTTTTTCCTGCGGGCCGGGCGTAATCTCGGGGTGGAGATCAAGGTCAAGTTGATCATCCTTCAGCTATTCGAGCACTATGTGCTCAGCGCGGCTCACCAACTCTATGGCGAAGCCAATCAGTTGCTGATGGCCATGGGTGTACTGCCCGATCTCAAGCCGGCCTTGGCGCATCCACCTGTGGCGCTCGCCGACACCCCGGTCGTGGCCAAGCCGCCAGCACCAACACTCGACGCCAGCCTGCCACCGATGTTCCTCGCATTGCAGGAACTGTTGTCCGGCGTGCGGGGTAGCCTGGCGCCAATCCTTGAAACGAATGCCCCGGCTCAGCCGATTTCCACCCGTGACCTGTTACGCCTGCTTTCATACTTACAGCAGTACGTACCGACGCCTGCAGCCCAGGATGATTTCGACTTGCGCAATCAACTGGAACTGCTGCTGACGCGGGTCAGTGTCAAAAGTGGCAAGTCGCGCGTGATGGGGGTGGCGGACGAGGATGTGATCAACCTGATCGCCATGCTGTTCGAGTGCATCCTCAATGACCGTACGTTGCCGGATAGCCTCAAGGCGTTGGTTGGCCAGCTACAAATCCCTATGGTCAAGGTGGCGATACTCGACAAGAGCTTTTTCAGTCGCAGCCTTCACCCCGCCCGGCGTCTGCTCAATGAAATAGCCAGTGCCGCGCTGGGTTGGAGCCGCTGTGACGATTATCAGCGCGATAGCCTGTACCTGCGCATCGAGCAGGTGGTGAAACGCCTGTTGAACGATTTTGTCGATGACCCGGCGATTTTTTCCGAGCTGCTGGCTGACTTCCTGACGTTCACCAGCGAGGAGCGTCGCCGCAGCGAGCTGCTGGAACAGCGTACCCGCGACGCCGAAGAGGGGCGCGCGAAAACCGCGCTGGCCCGTCAGCATGTCGAGCAGGCCTTGAATCAGGCTCTGCTGGGCAAAAAATTGCCGCGAGGCGTGGTGGTGTTTGTTCAGGACGCCTGGAGCAAGGTGTTGCTGCTGACCTGCCTCAAGCATGGCGAGCAGTCGACGCAGTGGCACGCGGCGGTGCAGACCCTGGCGCAGTTGATCTGGAGCGTGCAGCGCCACGAGGAAGCTGATGCGCGCTCGCGCTTGCTGGCGCTGGTGCCCGGCTTGCTCAAGGCGTTGCGTGACGGCTTGAGTGTTTCGTCGTTTGATCCGTTCGCCACCAGTGAGTTTTTCAGCGAGCTGGAAGGCTTGCACGTGCAGATGTTTGAAGAGGCGCAGCACGGGTCGACGGAATGGGTCGAGGTGGTCGAGGCGATTGTGTTGCCGTCAGCCGATGAGGGGCTGCCGCCAGCGACGCCACAGTCTTTGTTGCCGGACGATATCGGGCTGCGGCAGGTCGATCAGTTGCGCCTGGGCGGCTGGGTTGAATTCCAGGAAGACCCGGATAACACATTGCGCTGCAAGCTGACGGCGATCATTGAGGCGACGGGTCAATACATTTTCGTCAATCGCACGGGGATGAAGGTGCTGGAACGCAGTCGTACAGGCCTGGCACTGGAATTTCGTAGCGGTGCGGTGCGAACGCTCGATGACACCTTGCTGTTTGATCGGGCGCTGGAGTCGGTGATTGGCAGCCTGCGACGCCTTGATCGCGGCAAGTGATCGCGTCCCGAGGGTCTATCGCGGCATACTGGAGCCAACACGGTCGTCGTTGAAGGAATTGATATGCAGTTGGACCCCGCGAGCGGTTGGTGTCAGGGCGTGCGTTTGTGCCCCTCGCCCAACTTCAATGCGCGCCCCGAGGGCGAAATTTCCCTGCTGGTGATCCACAACATCAGCCTGCCGCCGGCACAATTTGCCACGGGCAAAGTGCAGGAGTTTTTCCAGAATCGTCTGGATGTCACGGAGCACCCCTACTTTGAGGGGATTGCCGACCTGCGGGTGTCCGCACATTTTCTGATCGAGCGTGACGGGGCCGTCACGCAATTTGTCTCTTGCCTTGAACGCGCCTGGCACGCTGGTGTTTCGTGCTTTGAGGGGCGGGAAACCTGTAACGATTTTTCCGTGGGCATTGAACTGGAAGGCACGGATGATCTGCCTTTCACCGATGCTCAGTATGAAGCGTTGACCGGACTGACCCGGCAGCTGCAAAAGGAATTTCCGGCGATCACCGCACAACGGATTTGTGGACATAGCGACATCGCCCCCGGACGCAAGACGGACCCGGGGCCGGCGTTCGACTGGGCTCGCTATCGCGCAGCCCTGGTTAAAGAGGAAGGACAATGAGTTTTCTGGTGTTGCTGTTGGCGGTGTGGATCGAGAAGTTTTCGGCCCTGCGCCATCGGGTTCAACGCGACGGGGGCTGGGTTCGCGAGCTGCACAAGCTTGAGGTCAGCCCGCGCCTGGCCAAGCGCCCGTGGCTGGTTCTCGCGGTATTGGTGCTGTTTCCTGTCGCGCTGCTGGGCTTGCTGTTGGTGGTGATTGAGCCGGTGGCTTACGGTTTGTTGGCCTTGCCGGTGCACCTGTTGGTGGTGATTTACAGCCTGGGGCGCGGTGATCTGCTCGCCGGTCTGGGGCCGTTTCGCGACGCCTGGCGCCGGGAAGATCTGCAAGCGGCGGCCCATGTCGCCAAGCGCGATCTGGATATCTGCGCCGACAGCGGCGAACAACTGCTGGAGCGGGTAGAAGCGCATTTAGTGTGGGAGGCTTATCAGAGCTTCTTCGCGGTGATTTTCTGGTATTTCCTGTTGGGGCCGGTCGCAGCCTTGAGCTACCGCTTGTTGGCCTTGGCGGAAGAGCACGGGACAAACCCGGCGGTGGTCGAGCGTGCGGGGCAGCTGCGCCACGCCTTTGACTGGGTGCCGGTGCGCTTGCTGGCAGCGAGTTTCGCCTTGGTCGGCAACTTCGTTGCCGTCAGCCGGATGATGTTGCATGAGTTGCTGAACTGGAACATCAGCGCCGCTCAGTTGATCGAGAAGGCCGGACGGGTGGCCGCTGAAATCCCTGCGCCGGTCGCCGGCCCTGACGGCATCAATAATCTGGACCGGCTCTGGGAACTGCTGCTGCGGGCGGCGGTGCTCTGGTATGCCGGTTTCGCATTGTGGACCGTTCTCCCCTGAGTTCTTCTTGAAGAGCTAAAAGATCGCAGCCTGCGGCAACTCCTACAGGGATCGTGTACATCCGTAGGAGCTGCCGCAGGCTGCGATCTTTTGATTTACCGTCAAAACGAATACAACCCCCGTTAACCTTAAGTTACAAAACCACCTGCCGATTTAAGCTATACAGAGATAGCGCTGGATAGTGGCTATCTGCTGCCTCGCTGCGCCTGCCAATAAAAATAAGAAATCCAAGGGAGACTTCCAGTGAAGAGCTTGCTCTATCCCGCCGTCGCGCTAATGAATCGCCTGAGCTTCGGCATGAAGTTCAGCCTGATCAGTGTTCTGTTCCTGGTACCGATGCTGGTGACCAATTTCTATCTGGTGCGTGATTCCTATCGCGAATTCCAGGGCACCCGGATTGAACTGCAAAGCCTCGACTTGTTGGGCAGCAGCCTGACGCTGCGTCGTGACCTGGAAACCCTGAACAATCTGGTGCAGATCAACGTTGCTCTCGGCCAGTCGGGCAAGGCCGCCAATGTCGAGTCGCAGATCAGTAGCCTGGAACAAAGCGTGCTGTCGCGACTGCAAGGGCTGACGGCGATGAGCACCGATCCCGAGCAAATCGCGGTGTTCGATGGCAAACGCGATGAAATGATCGCCGCGTTCAAGGCGCAGCAAACGGAAAAATCCCTGCAAAGCAAAAGTGCGCTGACCGGCAAACTGGTCGGCAATGCGCAGATTTTCAGCCAGCTCATCGCCAGTCAGGCCGGTCTGAGCCGCGACAATCAAAGCGACATGCGCCAACTCACTGAACTGGTAACCAACGTCACGCCGCGCATCACCCAGATTCTGGGTGAAGGCCGGGCCACTGGCGCGTCTTCGCTGGGGCAAGGCTTTCTCAATTCGGCGTCGAGCAATCGCTTTGATGAGCTGCTGGGGCAGATCGAAAAACTTCAGGCCGAATACGGCTTGAAATTGCAGGACGCAACGGGCTCCAGCAAAGCGGCGGCGCAAACCCTGGCCACCCAGGCAGACAGCAGCCGAGCGTCGTTGAAGAAGGCCAGTGAGCTGTTCGAAGAACAGGTGGTCATGGCTGACACGCTGGATGCGCCGTGGCAGGCTTTTTACGATCAGGTCACCGGCCTGATGGACAAGACCTACCAACTCAACGAAGACACCCTGAAGTTCCTGGGCACCCAGTTGCAGCAACGCCTGGACCAGAACCGCACGCACATGATCTTGCAGGCCGTAGCGTTGTCGGTGGTGTTTATCTTGATCTTCTATCTCTACGGCGGTTTCTACGCATCCACCCGCACCACTCTCAAGCGTCTGGGTGGGGTCATGGACAAAGTCGCGGCGGGCGACATGACGGTGACCTTCAGTGCCAACAGCCGCGATGAGTTGGGCGAGCTAGGCGAAGTGTTCAACAGTACGGTGAAGAAAATCCATGACCTGATCGAGCGCGTCGGGCAGACCGTCAGTGAGGTCGAGCGTCAGGCCGGGCAAGTGGAAAATGTTTCGGCGCAAAGCAACCAGGCTGTGGCCGGACAACGTACACAGATTGAGCAGGTCGCGACGGCGATGAACCAGATGTCGGCGACATCCCTGGAAGTGGCGCGCAGTGCCGCTGCGGCGGTCAGCAGCGCCCACAGCGTCAACGATGAAACCATCAGCGGACGCGGATTGGTGCAGTCCCAGCAAGGCAGCATTGCAGCGTTGGCCAGCGAGATCGATCAGTCGGTGCTGGTGATCAATCAGTTGGCCAGTGACAGCCAATCCATCAGTCGCGTACTGGAAGTGATCAAGAGCATTGCCGAGCAGACCAACCTGCTGGCGCTGAACGCTGCGATCGAAGCGGCTCGGGCCGGTGAACAGGGACGCGGGTTTGCCGTCGTGGCGGACGAAGTCCGGACCCTGGCCAAACGTACGCAGCAATCGACCGAGGAAATCGAGCAGATGATCGCCAAGTTGCACGGTGGTGTCGGCGCGGCGGTCAAGGCGATGGGTGTCAGCCATGAGATGGCGAATGGCACCGTGGGGCAGTCGGAAAAGGTCCAGCTTGCACTGGAAAATATCCTCGGCGCGGTCGGCATGATCGTCGACCAGAACCAGCAAATCGCCGCCGCCGTTGAGCAACAGACTGCCGTGGCGCATGACATCGATCAGAACATCGTCGAGATCAACCGCGCGGGCGAGCGTACCGCCGAGGGCGCGCACCAGACCGAAGACGCCAGCCGCGCGTTGTCGGCGCAGGTGGTGGAGCTGAAACAGTTGATCAGTGCGTTCCGGGTTTAACTGACGCGCCGTAACCCTGCAGGAGCGAGCCTGCTCGCGATGCGATTTCACATTCAACATCCACGTTGACTGTTACATCGCTATCGCGAGCAGGCTCGCACCCACAAGTATTTTCTGTGGTCAGTCAGGGCCAGTTGAATAGCGCGCATGCATTGGCCGTACTCGCGGTCGCCAGCTGTTCGGGTGTGATGGCCATAATTTCAGCCAACGCCGCGCAGATCGCCGGCAAGTGCGCCGGGCTGTTGCGTTGGCCGGGGAACATGGCGGGCGCCATGTCCGGGGAGTCGGTTTCCAACACCACCGAGTCGAGCGGCAGCTCGGCGAGTACTCGGTGCATGCGCAGTGCCTGGGGCCAGGTCGCGGCGCCGCCAAGACCCAGTTTGAAACCCAGCTTGATGTATTCGCGCGCCTCTTCCTTGCTGCCTGCGAAGGCGTGGATGATCCCGGTACGTTTCAACTTGAAGCGTTTTAGCGTGGCGATCACCGCCGCGTGGCTGCGTCGCACATGAATCAGCGCCGGCAGATTGAAGTCCACCGCCAGTTGCAGTTGTGCGTCGAACAACGCTTGTTGACGTTCGCGGTCGAGGGTTTCGATGAAGTAGTCGAGGCCGATTTCGCCCACTGCGCACAGTTGACGATGGCCGGCGAGTCGCGTCAGCCAGTCGCCGAGTTCCGTCAGGTGCTCGGGGCGATGATCGTCCAGGTACACCGGATGCAAACCGAAGGCGGCATGCAGATCGGGATCGGCTTGCACCAACTCCCAAACCCGCTGCCAATTGCCCTGATAGACCCCCAATACCACCATTTGCCGCACCCCGAGGGCACGGCTTTCGGTCATTAACGCCTGACGATCCGCATCGAAATCGGGAAAGTCCAGGTGAGTGTGGGTGTCGATCAGGTCCATGGCTTAGTCCTGACGAATACGTTGTTTGAACGTCCGCGCAATGGCCTGCACGCCCGGTTGGTAATCAGATTGCTCGATGGCTGCCAGGGCCAGCGCCAGGGCTTTGTCGGCAATCAGTTGGTGTTGCTGCGCCATGGCATTGACCGGCAGCGGCAGGAAGTCCAGCAACTGAGTGTCGCCGAATGTGCCGAGGCGCAATGGGCGGTTTTTCAGCGGGAAGTCGTGCAAGGCATCGAACACGCCTTGAAGCAGAACGTAGGAAGTGGTGACCAACGCTTCGGGAAGATGCCCCACGCGTTGAAGCATTTCTTCCATCAACAGTTTGCCGCACTCACGGCTGAACGACTCGCCGTGTTCGATCAGTACTTCGCCGTTGTACCCGGCCAACGCCTCCTTGAAACCGGCAGCACGCTCCTGGCTGATGCTCAGTTCGGGACGAGCGCCAATCAAGGCGATCTGCTTGGGCAGCGGGTCGAGCAGGCTTTGGGTCAGGTGCAGGCTGGCTTCGCGGTCGTCACTGATCACCGAACAGAAATGCTCGGGCTCCATCACCCGGTCAATGGCGATGATCGGCAGGCCCTTGGCCTGCAATTGCCGGTAACTGTCATCACCGGGCGGCAGGCAACTGGCAACGATCAGCGCATCGCAGCGACGAGCGCTGAACAGTTTGAGCAATTGCCGTTCGCTGTCCGGCGCATCGTCGGAGCTGGCAATCAGCAACTGATAGCCGCGTGCCCGCGCGCCTTGTTCCAGCAGTTTGGCGATTCGCGCGTAACTGGGGTTTTCCAGGTCCGGCAGAATAAAACCCAGTGTGCGGGTATGCCGGCTACGCAGGCCGGCGGCCTGGGGGTTGGGTGTAAAGCCGTGCAGCTCGACCACTGCGCGTACGCGCTCGACGGTGGCGCTGCTGATGCGTTGCTGTTCGGCCTTGCCATTGATGACGTAGCTGGCGGTGGTAACGGACACACCGGCCAACTGGGCTATATCACTGAGTTTCAACCCGCAATTCCTTGTTTTTTCGAGCTTGCCTCGACATTTTCACCAATCCTACCCGATTCGGGCAGTCGACCATGGTCACAACGCATCCGACAAGTTGGGCTTCAACGATGGAACATTATCGAGTAACGTGCCAATCATTCTAGATTAAACGTTTCAGCAAGCGTATTTTCTAGGTTAAATGCGCTTTGGCCGGTTCTGCCGCGAAACCGCCAAAGATTGTTTCATGACAAAAGCCTAAGCTGAATCATTCAAAACAATACCTGGCCCCAACACGGTGCCAAAAAGGAGAAAGCATGCTCGAGCTCACCATAGAGCAGATTTCCATGGGCCAGTCGGCTGTGGATAAGTCCGCAGCGTTGCAGTTACTGGCCGGGCATCTGGTCGCCGATGGCCTGGTGGCCGAGGGTTATCTGGCCGGGCTGCAAGCCCGTGAAGCCCAGGGCTCGACCTTTCTCGGTCAAGGTATTGCGATCCCCCACGGTACACCGCAAACCCGCGATCAGGTATTTACCACCGGCGTGCGGTTGATGCAGTTCCCCGAAGGCGTTGATTGGGGCGACGGGCAGACTGTCTACCTGGCCATCGGCATCGCCGCCAAATCCGACGAACACCTGCGCCTGTTGCAACTGCTGACCCGTGCCCTCGGCGAAACCGACTTGGGGCAGGCCCTGCGCCGCGCCAGCACTGCCGAAGCCTTGCTCAAACTGTTGCAAGGCGCGCCGCAAGAGCTGGCGCTGGATGCGCAGATGATTGGCCTGGGCGTTGCCGCTGAAGATTTCGAAGAGCTGGTCTGGCGTGGTGCACGCTTGCTGCGTCAGGCCGATTGCGTGAGCAACGGTTTCTCTGCGGTGCTGCAACAGGTCGAAGCGCTGCCACTGGGCGATGGTCTGTGGTGGCTGCACAGCGAGCAAACGGTGAAACGCCCGGGGCTGGCCTTCGTTACGCCGGACAGACCGTTGCGTTACCTCGGCCAGCCACTTAATGGATTGTTCTGCCTGGCCAGTTTGGGAGAGGCCCATCAAGCCTTGCTCGAACGCTTGTGCGCGTTGCTGATCGAAGGTCGCGGTCATGAGTTGGGTCGCGCCACCAGTTGCCGCGCAGTGCTGGAAGTGCTCGGCGGTGAGTTGCCGGCCGATTGGCCGAGCGCACGCATTGCACTGGCCAACGCCCACGGATTGCATGCGCGCCCGGCGAAGATCCTCGCGCAACTGGCGAAAAGTTTTGAAGGCGAGATCCGCATTCGCATCGTCGATAGCCAGGACAGCGCCGTGTCGGTAAAGAGCTTGAGCAAGCTGCTCAGCCTCGGTGCGCGTCGTGGTCAGGTGCTGGAAATCGTCGCCGAACCGAGCATCGCCGCCGATGCTTTGCCCGCGTTGTTAGCCGCTATCGAAGAAGGCCTGGGCGAAGAGGTCGAGCCGCTGCCGCCCGTGAGTCAGCCTCGCGAAGACATTGTCGAGGTCGCCGAAGTGTTGCTGGCGCCGGCTTCCGGGAGCCTGGTGCAGGCCATCGCCGCCGCGCCGGGTATTGCCATTGGCCCGGCGCATATTCAAGTCCTGCAAACCATCGAATACCCACTGCGCGGTGAGTCCGCCGCCGTCGAGCGCGAGCGCCTCAAGCAAGCGCTGGCATCGGTGCGCAGCGACATCCAGGGCTTGATCGAGCGCAGCAAGGCCAAGGCCATTCGCGAGATATTCATCACCCATCAGGAGATGCTCGACGACCCGGAATTGACCGATGAAGTCGACACCCGTCTCAAGCAAGGTGAAAGCGCCGAAGCGGCATGGATGTCGGTGATCGAAGCCGCGGCCAGACAACAGGAGTCCTTGCAGGATGCCTTGCTCGCCGAGCGCGCCGCCGATTTGCGTGATATCGGCCGCCGCGTGCTGGCGCAACTGTGCGGTATCGAAACCCCGAGCGAGCCGGATCAACCGTACATTCTGGTGATGGATGAAGTCGGCCCATCGGATGTGGCGCGGCTCGATCCGACCCGCGTGGCCGGCATTCTCACCGCCCGTGGCGGCGCCACCGCCCACAGCGCCATTGTTGCTCGTGCGCTGGGCATTCCGGCACTGGTGGGTGCCGGGCCTGCGGTGTTGCTGCTGGCGCCGGGCACGCCGTTGTTGCTGGATGGCCAACGCGGTCGCCTGCACGTGGATGCCGATGCGACAACGTTGCTGCGCGCCACCGAAGAGCGGGACACCCGCGAACAACGTTTGAAGGCCGCCGCTGAACAACGTCATCAACCGGCGCTCACCACCGACGGTCATGCGGTCGAAGTATTTGCCAACATCGGTGAGAGCGCTGGCGTAATCGGCGCGGTGGAGCAGGGCGCCGAGGGCATCGGTCTGTTGCGCACCGAGCTGATTTTCATGGCCCACTCGCAAGCGCCGGACGAGGCGACCCAGGAAGCTGAATACCGCCGCGTCCTCGATGGACTCGCCGGGCGGCCGCTGGTGGTGCGTACCCTTGATGTCGGCGGCGACAAACCGCTGCCGTATTGGCCCATCGCCAAGGAAGAAAACCCGTTCCTTGGCGTGCGTGGCATTCGCCTGACCCTGCAACGGCCGCAGATCATGGAAGCGCAATTGCGCGCCTTGCTGCGCGCGGCCGACAACCGTCCGCTGCGGATCATGTTCCCCATGGTCGGCAGCGTCGATGAGTGGCGTCAGGCACGGGACATGACTGAGCGCCTGCGCCTGGAAATCCCGGTTGCGGACCTGCAACTGGGGATCATGATCGAAGTACCGTCGGCGGCATTGCTGGCGCCTGTGCTGGCCAAAGAGGTCGACTTTTTCAGTGTCGGCACCAACGACCTCACGCAATACACCCTGGCCATCGACCGTGGTCATCCGACGCTTTCCGCTCAGGCCGATGGCTTGCACCCGGCGGTGCTGCAACTGATCGACATCACCGTGCGTGCGGCCCATGCCCACGGCAAGTGGGTGGGCGTGTGCGGCGAACTGGCGGCGGATCCGCTGGCCGTGCCGGTGTTGGTCGGCCTCGGTGTGGATGAGCTCAGTGTGGGCGGCCGCAGTATTGCCGAGGTCAAGGCACGGATTCGCGAACTCAGCCTCAGCCAGACTCAAATTCTTGCCCAACAGGCACTCGCCGTGGGCAGCGCCAATGAAGTGCGCGCATTAGTGGAGGCGCTGTAATGGCCCGGATTCTTACTCTGACCCTCAACCCGGCGCTCGACCTTACCATCGAGTTGTCGCGGCTGGAGCCCGGTCAGGTCAACCGCAGCGAAACCATGCACACCCACGCCGCTGGCAAGGGCGTGAACGTGGCGCAAGTGCTGGCGGACCTCGGGCATCAGCTGACGGTCAGTGGCTTTCTCGGTGAAGACAATCTGCAAGCGTTCGAAACCCTGTTCGCCAAACGGGGTTTTGTCGATGCGTTCATCCGTGTCCCCGGCGAGACCCGCAGCAATATCAAACTGGCGGAAAGCGACGGGCGTATCACCGATCTCAATGGTCCGGGGCCGCAGGTAAGCGCCGAGGCACAACAGGCGCTGCTTGATCGCCTCGATCAGATTGCGCCGGGGCATGACGCTGTCGTCGTGGCGGGCAGCCTGCCGCAAGGCGTCAGCCCGCAGTGGCTGCAAGCGCTGATCGAGCGCTTGAAAAACCTCGGTCTGAAGGTCGCCCTCGACACCAGCGGACCGGCCTTACGTGCGGCGCTCAAGGCCGGTCCGTGGCTGATCAAACCCAACAGTGAAGAGTTGGCGGAAGTGCTCGGTGGCGAGGCGGTTTCGTTGGTGGCGCAAGCTGCAGCGGCGAGCCGTTTGCACGCGCAGGGCATCGAGCATGTGGTGATTTCCCACGGTGCCGAAGGTGTGAACTGGTTCAGTGTCGGCTCGGCACTGCATGCCACGCCGCCCAAGGTCAGTGTTGCCAGTACGGTGGGCGCGGGAGACTCGCTGCTGGCCGGCATGCTGCACGGTTTGGTCAGTGCCGACACCCCCGAGCAAACCTTGCGCACGGCCACGGCGATTGCCGCATTGGCCGTGACCCAGATCGGCTTCGGCATCAGCGATGCGGCGCAATTGGCGCAGCTCGAACAGGGTGTGCGCGTGCGTCCCCTGACAGAACAATAAGAGGGTTGGTCATGAAGTTAGCCATTGTTACTGCCTGCCCGAACGGCATGGTCACCAGTGTGCTGTGCGCCCGTTTGCTGGATGCGGCAGCTCAGCGCCAGGGTTGGAGCACCAGCGTCGAAATCAGCGATGCGGCGCACCCCGAACGGCAATTGTCGGCGGCCACGATTGAGGCTGCCGAGTGGGTCCTGCTGGTTACCAGCGCCCCGGTGGACATGACGCGATTCATTGGCAAACGCGTCTACCAGAGCACCCCGGCCCAGGCCCTGCAAGATGTCGAATCTGTGCTGCGTCGCGGTGCTGAAGAGGCGCAGATTTATCGCGCGCCGGACGTTGTCGCCGAACCGGTGGTGGCCGCAAAAAATGCGCCGCGCCTGGTGGCCGTCACCGCGTGCCCGACCGGCGTCGCGCACACGTTCATGGCCGCCGAAGCATTGCAGCAAGCGGCCAAGCGTTTGGGCTATGAGCTGCAAGTGGAAACCCAAGGCTCGGTCGGCGCTCGCAATCCGCTGAGTGCCCAAGCCATTGCCGAGGCCGATGTGGTGTTGCTGGCGGCAGACATCGAAGTCGCCACCGAGCGTTTTGCCGGCAAGAAAATCTACCGTTGCGGCACCGGCATCGCCCTCAAGCAGGCCGAAGCCACACTGAACAAAGCCCTCGCCGAAGGCACGCAGGAAAGCGCAGCGAGCGGCGCCAAAGGCCCGGCCAAACAGGAGAAAACCGGCGTCTATAAACACCTGCTGACCGGTGTGTCGTTCATGTTGCCGATGGTGGTGGCGGGCGGTCTGATGATCGCGCTGTCGTTCGTGTTCGGCATCACCGCGTTCAAGGAAGAAGGCACGCTGGCGGCGGCGCTGATGCAGATTGGCGGTGACACGGCGTTCAAGTTGATGGTGCCGTTGCTGGCGGGCTACATCGCCTACTCGATTGCCGACCGCCCTGGCCTGGCGCCGGGGATGATCGGCGGTCTATTGGCGAGCACCCTGGGCGCCGGTTTTATCGGCGGGATCATCGCCGGCTTCATTGCCGGTTACGCGGCGCAGGCGATCAACCGTTATGCGCGTTTGCCGCAAAGCCTTGAAGCGTTGAAACCGATCCTGATCATTCCATTGCTGGCCAGTTTGTTCACCGGGTTGGTGATGATCTACGTGGTCGGCAAACCGGTGGCGGGAATGCTCGCCGGGCTCACGCATTTCCTCGACAGCATGGGCACCACCAACGCGATTCTGCTCGGTGTGCTGCTGGGCGGGATGATGTGCGTCGACCTCGGAGGGCCGATCAACAAAGCCGCGTATGCGTTCTCGGTGGGGCTACTGGCCTCGCAGAGCTATGCACCGATGGCCGCGACCATGGCGGCCGGCATGGTGCCGCCGATTGGCTTGGGGATCGCTACGTTTATCGCCCGGCGCAAGTTCGCCCAGACCGAACGCGAGGCGGGTAAAGCAGCGTTGGTGCTGGGGTTGTGCTTCATCTCCGAAGGGGCGATTCCGTTTGCTGCGAAAGATCCGCTGCGAGTGATTCCGGCGAGCATTGCCGGTGGTGCGCTGACCGGTGCATTGTCGATGTATTTCGGCTGCAAGTTGATGGCGCCTCACGGTGGGCTGTTCGTGCTGCTGATCCCGAATGCGATCAATCATGCGCTGTTGTATTTGCTGGCGATTGTCGCCGGGAGTTTGTTGACGGCAGTGGTGTATGCGTTGGTGAAACGGCCTGAAACCGTTGAGTTGGCGCTGGAGCCGGTAAAGGCGTAGATCAAAAGATCGCAACCTGCGGCAGCTCCTACAGGATTGGATTCACACCAGGCCAATGTAGGCGCTGCCGAAGACTGCGATCTTTTCTGTCACAAACGATTCATCCGGCCATGCTTAAGTTTTTCCTTTTCCAGGGAGAACACCATGAGCGATTTCAACCTCGGCCGCCGTCGTGTGATGCAAGCGGTCGGCGCCGGATTGCTATTGCCGGGGCTGGCGCCCGCGGTCATCGCTTCGGTGAAGGATCGCCCCCAACTCACCGACGGCGTGCAGTCCGGCGACTTGCTCGGTGACCGGGCAATCATCTGGAGCCGCAGCGACCGCCCGGCGCGGATGGTGGTGGAGTGGGACACCCGCAGCCTGTTTCCCAACCCTCGGCGATTCGTCTCGCCCCTTGCCGATGCCCGCACTGATTTCACCGCTCGTGTCGAGCTGACCGGGTTGCCCGCCGATCAGGCGGTTTTCTACCGTGTGCAGTTTGAAGATGCTCAAAGCGGTGTCGCCAGCGAACCGTGGTTCGGCCACTTGCGCAGCGTGCCGCAAACCCGCCGCGACATCCGGTTCGTCTGGAGCGGTGACACCGTCGGCCAGGGCTTCGGCATCAACCCTGATATCGGCGGCATGCGCATCTACGAAGCCATGCGTTTGCGTCTGCCGGATTTTTTTATCCACAGCGGTGACACCATCTACGCCGACGGCCCCGTGCCTGCCCAAATCACCACCGAAAGCGGCCGGGTGTGGCGCAACATCACTACCGAAGCCAAGAGCAAAGTCGCCGAAACCCTCGACGATTACCGGGGCAATTACCGCTACAACCTGATGGACGAAAACATCCGCCGCTTCAACGCCGAGGTGCCGCAGATCTGGCAGTGGGACGACCATGAAGTGGTGAACAACTGGTCGCCGGGCAAGCAACTGGATGAACGCTACAAGAGCAAAGATATCCACAGCCTGGTGGGCCGTGCGCGGCAGGCCTGGCTCGAATACGCACCGATGCGTTTGCAGAGTGCCGATGGCGGCGGGCGGATTTATCGGCAGCTCAGTTACGGGCCGCTGCTCGATGTGTTCGTGCTCGACATGCGCAGCTACCGCGAAGCCAATGATGACAACCTCGGTGGCGCCAAACCGTTCCTTGGGCGAGAGCAACTGGACTGGCTGAAAGCATCGCTAAAAGCCTCCAGGGCCCAGTGGAAAATCATTGCCGCCGACATGCCCATTGGCCTCGGCGTCCCTGATGGCGAAGTCAGCCCCGGCGTGGCGCGCTGGGAGGCGGTGGCCAACGGCGATCCGGGACCGGCTCAGGGTCGCGAGCTGGAGATAGCCGAGTTGCTTGGATTTTTGCGGGCGCAACAGGTGCGCAATTTCGTCTGGCTGACGGCGGATGTGCATTATTGCGCCGTCCATCATTACCACCCGGACCGTGCCGCGTTTCAGGATTTCGAACCGTTTTGGGAGTTCGTCGCCGGGCCGCTGAATGCCGGCAGCTACGGGCCTAATCCGCTGGATAAAACCTTCGGCCCTGAAGTGGTATTCCAGAAAGCACCACCCGCGCAGAACACATCGCCGTTTGCCGGTTTTCAGTTTTTTGGTGAGGTGAACATCGAAGGGCAGAGCGGGGAATTGAGTGTGGTGTTGCGCGATCTGGATGGGGTTTCTGTGTTTGAGCAAAAACTGCAGCCGGTGTAACAGTACCGACCTCCTGTAGGAGCTGCTGCAGGCTGCGATCTTTTGATTTTGTTTATTGGATCAAGATCAAAAGATCGCAGCCTGCGGCAGCTCCTACAGGGGAGGGTGGTGTTGTCAGTAAACGTCGCGGCGGTAACGACCTTGCTCGATCAGGCGTTCGACTTCGGCGCTGCCAAGTACGTCGTTGAGTACTTGATCCACGCCACTGGCCATGCCCTGCAAGCTGCCGCAGATGTAGATCACCGCACCGTCCGCCAGCCATTTCTTCAGTTCAGCGGCCGATTCGCGCAGGCGATCCTGCACGTAGATTTTATCGGCCTGATCGCGCGAGAACGCCAGGTCCAGACGCTGCAGGTCACCGGAAATCAACCACTCCTCCAGCTCATCGCGGCACAGGTAATCGTGTTCGCGATTGCGCTCGCCAAACAGCAGCCACTGACGTTGCTGACCATCGGCAATCCGCGCTTTGAGCAGGCTGCGCAGTCCGGCCAGGCCGGTGCCGTTGCCGAGCAGAATCATTGGCACCGGTTCGTTCGGCAGATGGAAGCCGCTGTTGCGACGGACCCGCAGGCTGATGCTGCCGCCCACCGGCGCATGTTCTGTCAGCCAGCCGGAACCGACGCCGAGGTTGCCATCGGCATGCAGCTCCTGGCGCACGATCAGTTCCAGAATGCCGTCGGCGGCAATCGAAGCAATCGAGTATTCGCGCATGGCCAGCGGCACGAGGGCCGCTACCAACGCTTGCGCGTGCAGGCCGACCAAGTGGCTGCGATTCTCGGGCAGTTGGCGGCTGGCGAGGGCTTGCTCTAGCGGCTGCGACAGACCATCGAGTTCAATCGTGGCGCGACCATCGATCCCCAGGCCATCGAGGAAATGCTCGATCGCCCAAGGGCAGTTGCGCGGCAGCACTTCCACCAGGTCGCCGGCCAGCCAACTGCTGGTGGTGGGCGCGGTCAGGCCGAGCAAATAGACAGGCGAACCGCTGCTGTCCGGGTTGAGCAGATCGCGGCGGGTCAGGGTCCAGTTGTCGTAGCTCGGCGCTTGCCAGGTGTCTGCCGGCGCCTGACCGGTCAACAGGCCCAGTTGCTGCTGCCAGTGACGCAAGGCGTAAGGGTCGCCGCTGTCGACTTCCACAGGGGCGAACAGGGTCTTGCCGCCGTGCTCGCCGAGCCAGTTGTGCAGGCGTCGGGCGAAGCCGCAGAAATGTTGATACTGGCGATCACCGAGACCGAGGACGGCATAGTTGAGGCTTTCCAGGCTCAAGCTGCGGCCCAGTACCTTGCGTTCAAAACCACGGGCGCTGTCCGGCGCTTCGCCGTCGCCGAAGGTGCTGACCACGAACAGCGCGTTGCTCGAATCACGCAAGTCCTGTTCGCTCACATCTGCCAGCGGCTGGACCTTGACCGGCAGGCCGGCAGCCTGCAATTGGCCGGCGGTTTGCCACGCCAGTTGCTCGGCGAAACCGCTCTGGCTGGCGAAACCGATCAGCCATGCCGAAGCGTCGCTGCCCGGTTGCGCAAGACCTTTGCGGGCGTCCTTGATCTGGCGTTTCTTGCGTCGACGATCGAGGTACAACAGCCAGCCCGTAATGAAAAACAGCGGCATGGTCAGCGCGGTGATCGTCAGGATGATTCGCCCGCCGATGCCAAAGTAACTGCCGACGTGCAGCGCGTAGATGCTGGTCAGCAACTGGGCCTTGAAGCTCTTGTCGCTGTAGCGGTCGTGACGCTTGATCACACCGGTGACCGGATCGAGGGTGATCTGGTTCAGCGCACGGTCGTGGGGCGAGTCTTTGAGCAGGTAGAAAACGGTCGCCGGTTGTCCGGCCACCGGTGGCATGCGTGTGTTATAGAAACTCAGGCCGGGACCGGCCGCGCTGTAGATGCTGCTCCACATCGCCGAATAGTCCGCAGACGGTGCCGGACCTTTCGGCGCCGGGCCGCGACCGCCGCGCACGCGTTCGTTCTGCGGTGAGTCGGAGAGCAATTGATTCAGTCCCTTGTTGTACCACTCGTAGGACCAGGACAGCCCGGTCAGCGCCGACAGGAGATAAAACACCAGGCACCAGGTTCCGGCGACCGAATGCAGGTCCCAGTTGAAGCTGCGACCTTTTTTCTTCCAGTCGAGGGTCAGCCAGGCACGCCAGCTTTTCCACTGGCGCGGCCAGCGCAGGTACAGGCCGGACAGGCAGAAGAACACCAGGATCAAGGTGCAGGCGCCGGTGATTTGCCGACCGGTATCGCCCATGGCGAGGAAGCGGTGCAGTTGCAGCATCAGGCCGAAGAACTGCTGGCCGCTAGCGTCACCCAGCAGTTCGCCGGTGTAGGGGTCGAAGAAACGCATGGGGCCGCGACGCTCACCCGGTGCCGGGGTGAAGAAGGCTTTTGCCGCGATGTCGCTGTCGATGTCGACCGAGAGCATGGCGATTTTCAGGCCCGTGGCGGCTTCGACTTTTTCCACCAGTTCAGCGGGCGGCAGCACACCGGCGACCTGTTTTTGCACCTGCAACACAGACGGGTTCAACGCGTACAGGATCTCATCCTGAAACGACACCGTCGCCCCGGTGATGCCCATCAGGGCCAGGACCAGACCGGCGCTGATGCCAAAAAACCAGTGCAACTGGAACAGGGTTTTCTTCAACACGTCGCTCGCCTTGTTCGTTCAAAAGTGGTCATCACGGCGCGCATTATGATGCCGTGGGTTTTCGAGAAACATTCTTTTTACACGCAAAAACCCCGCTCACCTGGATGAGCGGGGCCTTGCCCAAAGTAGGAGCTGGCGAAGCCTGCGATCTTTTGATTTGTGACGATTTCAGCTTCGCCAAACATCAGGATCAAAAGATCGCAGCCTGCGGCAGCTCCTACGATCAGAAGTGGAAGTTGGTGCTCAGCAAGGCAGTACGGCCCGCCGCCTGGTTGGCGAAGTGGGTCGAGAACGCTTTGTCGTAGTAGGTTTCGTCGGTCAGGTTCTGCACGTTCAATTGCAGGTCGACGTTTTTGGTCAGCTTGTAGGCGGCCATCGCATCGTAGCGAACGTAGGAATCGACCATGGTGGTGTTGGCTGCGCTACCGAATACGTCGTCGACATAGAACGCGCCGCCACCGATGGTCAGCTTCGGCGTGACTTGGTAAGTCGTCCACAGGCTGGCGCTGTTCTTCGGTGTGTTCGGCAGTTCGTTGCCATTGTTGGCTTTGTTTGCCGGCAAGTCGCCGCCATCCACTTGCTCGCTGTCCATGTAGGCGTAACCGGCGAACACCTGCCATTTGTCGGTGAGCTTGCCGGTGGCCGACAGTTCGAAACCTTGAACGCGGGTTTTACCGACGTTCTCGTAAGTAGTGGTGTTGGTTTGCACACGAGCGTTGTCTTTCTCGGTGCGGAAGATGTCTGCCGTCAGCGACAGACGATCATTCAACAGATCCCACTTGGTGCCGATTTCGTAGTTCTTGGTGGTTTCCGGCTCCAGGTCGCTGCTCAACAAGTTGCCGCTGCGATCCGGGGTGCCGCCCAGCGGGTTGCCGTCCTGGCCTTCGCCAAGGGTCGCGCCCGGTGGTGTTGCCGAGGTTGCGTAGGACGCATAGATGCTGCCGTTTTCTGCCGGCTTGTAGACCACGCCGAACTGACCGGTCACGAACTCGCTGACATCATCGCCCTTGGCGGTGGTGGTGCCGGCAGCGTTGTAGGTTTTGTAGTCGGTGTCGAAATGGTCGTAGCGCAGGCCCATGTTCACCAGCCACTGGTCTGACAGCGTCAGGGTGTCGAACACGTAGAGCGCGTAGGTTTTACCGGTGGTGTCGGTGCCGGCGTAGTTACGCGAGATGGCACCGTTCCATGGGTCGCTCGGGTTCGGGTTGGACAGCGAGGTGCAGTTGTAATTGCTCGCAGCGCCGATCAGTGCAGGCGAGCAGTTGGTGCCCGATGGATTGGTCGGGGTCGTTGGGGTCAGTGGCGTGGTGTCGGTGTTGACGTTGTACGAGGATTTTTTGCTTTCCTCGCGGCTCAACTCGATACCGGTGGCGAAGCTGTTCTTGAAGCCCGCGATGTACACGTCACCAAACAGGTCGGTCTGGTTGGTGGTGGTTTCAGTGTTGCTGACACGGGTGTTGGCCCGGCGCCACACGCTGCCATTGTTGACGTTGCCCTTGCTGTCATCCGGCTGGGTCAGGATGTAGTCCTGCATGCTGGTGCCGTGACGCAGGGTGTTCTTGATGGTGAGCGCGTCGTTCAGGTCGTGCTCGATGGCGAAGGTCGCGGTATCGGTGCGGCCCTTGCGGAAATCACGGCCATCGAGGCCATAGAAGTTGCTGCTGTCGCCGCCGTCTTCCGGTTTGTCCGGGTTGGATTTGGTGCGGGCAGCGGAACCAGCGACCGGAATCGAGTACGGAATGCCCGAATCCGGGGTGTCGTTGCTTTCGAGGTGGTAGTAGTCGAGGTTGACGCGAGTGTCAGTGCCCAGGCCAAAGACCAGCGACGGTGCGATACCCCAGCGATCGTAATCGACGCTGTCACGACCGGCGACGTTGCTCTCGTGGCTCATCAGGTTCAGACGGCCGGCGGCGGTGTCGGTGAACTGGTAGTTACCGTCGAAGGTGTAGCGCTGAGTCTGGTCCGAGCCCCAGGTGAAACCACCGTCGAGCGAGTTGCCCAGGTGCGCCTTCTTGCTCACCAGGTTGATGCTGCCGCCGGCAGCGCCACGGCCACCGATGGCCGAGTTCGGGCCTTTGCTGACTTCGATCGATTCTACGGCGAAGATCTCGCGGCTCTGCGAACCGGTGTCGCGTACGCCGTCGAGGTAGGTATCACCTTGGGCATCGAAACCGCGAATGAACGGACGGTCGCCTTGCGGGTTGCCACCTTCACCGGCACCGAAGGTGATGCCTGGAACGGTGCGCAGCGCGTCCTGCATGTTCAGGGCGCCAGTGTCCTTGAGGACTTGTTGCGGGATGACCGTGACCGAGCGCGGGGTGTCTACCAGCGGCGCGGTGTACTTGGGAGAGGAGGCTTTTTCGACGTTGTAGGTCGTCTCGTCCTGGGCTTCACCGGTAATGGCTGTGGCACCGAGGGAAATCGTGTTGCCCGGTGCTTTGTCGTCGGTTTTTTCAGCCGCGAACACCATGGGACCAGCGGAGCCGGCAGTGATCGCCACGCCAATTGCAGAAGCGAGCAAACGTGGTGAGCTGACCGGTGACTGTTGTTGACGTGACATTTTAATTCCCCTCCCCAAGGATTTGAGGTCGCGGAATATAGGGTAAACACGTATTCGTATCAATTGCGAAACATTACTATTCGCACTGAATTTACATTCTTTACAATTTAGCCTTACGGTTTTTGCTGCTTCGTTCGTCTAGCGGGTTTTACACGGGCAATAAGAATCAATACCATTGGCACCCTTTTGTTCTCAGGTGTTTTCGCCATGCTGCTGCACATTCCCGGCCTGTTCGAAAAAGAAGAAGTGCAGCGCATCCGTGGGGCTCTGGAGCAGGCTGATTGGGCCGATGGCAAGATCACCGCCGGTTACCAGTCGGCCAAGGCCAAGCACAATTTGCAGTTGCCGGAAGGTCATCCGCTGGCCAAGGAGATCGGCGCCGCCATGCTGGAGCGGTTGTGGAACAATCCGCAATTCATGTCGGCAGCCTTGCCGCACAAGGTCTTTCCTCCGTTACTGAACTGTTACACGGCGGGGGGCAGTTTCGACTTCCACATCGATAATGCCGTGCGCCAGCCCAAGGGCAGCATCGAGCGGGTGCGTACCGACCTCTCCGCCACGCTGTTCTTCAGTGAGCCCGAGGACTACGACGGCGGCGAACTGGAAATCCAGGACACCTACGGCACCCAGCGCGTAAAGCTGCCGGCCGGCGATATGGTGCTCTACCCCGGCACCAGTTTGCACAAGGTCAATGCCGTCACCCGTGGCACGCGCTACGCTTCGTTCTTCTGGACGCAAAGCCTGGTGCGCGAAGACAGTCAGCGGGCGCTGCTGTTCGAGATGGACGGGGCGATCCGGCAGCTGACCCAGGATGTCCCCGATCACCCTTCGCTAATCCGCCTGACCGGCACCTATCACAACCTGTTGCGCCGTTGGGTCGAGGTATGAGTTTTCATTTGCGCCGCGAAGAAATCCTCGACGGTGACGCGCTCAAATCCATGCTTGACGAAAGCCCGGCCCGTGCCGCTCAGGCAATTCTGATGGCGGCGCGCGAAGACATCCTCGATGCCCAGGCCTTGCTCGGCCAGATTCTGCTGGACGGGCAGGGCATCGCTCAGGATCAGCCGCTCGCCGTGCGCTGGTTCGACATCGCCGCCCGTCGCGGGCATTTGATGGCGCGCAACATGCTCGGCCGTTGTCATGAGCATGGTTGGGGCTGCGAGGCGGATGCTTCGTTGGCCGCACGGCATTATCAGATGGCGGCGGAAGCCGGGCTGGACTGGGCGATGTACAACTATGCCAACCTGCTGGCGACGGGGCGCGGTGTGGTTGAGGATCAGCAACGCGCACTGAATTTGTATCGCCAGGCTGCCGAACTCGGTCATGCGAAATCGATGAATCTGTTGGGTCGATATCTGGAAGAGGGGCGCGTCTGTCCGGCGGATCCGACAGCGGCCCGTGACTGGTATCGACGTTCGGCCGAGGGCGGGGATTTTCGCGGTCAGTTCAGCTTTGCGGCGATGCTGGCTGACGACGGGAACATTGAGGGTGCATTGATCTGGCTGCGTAAGGCGCTGGCCGGTGGCAATCTGAATTTCCTGCGGGTGGCGAGTCAGGCTCTTACGGGAGCAACTGATCCACGTATTCAGGCGATGGCAGACGACTACGCCAAACGGTGCGCTGAACTGTAGGAGCTGCCGCAGGCTGCGATCTTTTGGCCTTGCTTCTGCAAATCAAAATCAAAAGATCGCAGCCTGCGGCAGCTCCTACAGGGTCGAGTCAGCAGGCACAAAAA
>Ga0247819_10000412_pt1 | contig 25837 bp, 23 predicted proteins | sample 13C_Xylose_Day6_FD_193428 | JGI IMG/M metagenome (GOLD analysis project Ga0247819, IMG submission 193428) | Soil microbial communities from agricultural site in Penn Yan, New York, United States - 13C_Xylose_Day6 | ecosystem: Environmental > Terrestrial > Soil > Agricultural land | place: USA...
GGTCGGCGCCGCGTTGGGCCACCCGGTCGTCATCGTCATGCCGCGCAGCCAGACGGACGAGAAGAAGCGGGCCGTCCGCCTGCACGGCGCGCGCCTGATCGAAGTCGATCCGGCGCCCTTCGCCAGCCCCAACCATTTCGTCGCCTATTCTCGCCGTCTGGCCGAGGAACTGAACGAAAGCGAGCCGAACGGCGCCTTCTACGCCGACCAGTTCGACAATCTTGCCAATCGCGAAGCCCACTATGAGGCCACGGCGCCGGAGATATGGAAGCAGACGGACGGGAACATCGACGGCTTCATTTGCGCCGTGGGATCAGGCGGCACCCTGGCAGGATGCGCCGCATATCTGCGCGAACAGAAGCCGGAGATCGCCATCGGTCTGGCCGATGTGCCGGGCGCCGCACTCTACAGCTGGTTCACCGAGGGCGTGCTGAAGGGCGAGGGCAGCTCGATCACCGAGGGCATTGGCGTCAATCGCATCACCGGCAATCTGGAGGGGCTGGCGGTCGATCACCCCTACAGGATCGAGGATGCGGAGTTCCTGCCCATTCTGTTTGATCTGGTGCAGCACGAGGGCCTGTCGCTGGGGCCGTCCAGCGGCGTCAATGTCGCCGGCGCCATCCGCATGGCGCGCGATCTGGGGCCGGGCAAGACCATCGTCACTGTTCTGTGCGACTCTGGTCAGCGCTATTCCAGCAAGGTCTATGATCCCGCCTTCCTGAGCGCGCGGGGCCTGCCGACGCCGGAGTGGCTGAGCCGATGAGCCGCAAGAAAGAAGCCTCTGTCGACAGCCGCATCCCGCCGCTGAACGCGCTGAAGGCGTTCGAAGCCGCGGCGCGTCGCCTGAACATCACCCGCGCCGCTGAGGAACTGTCAGTCACGCCCGGCGCCATCAGCCAGCAGATCCGCATTCTGGAGGAACATGCGGGCGCGCCTCTGTTCCACCGCGAGGGACGCCAGATCGCCCTGACCGACCTGGGCGCCGAGCTCTATCCGCTGCTGCACGACGGTTTCGACTACCTGAAGCGGGCAGGGGACCTGTTGTACCGCCCGGATCGGCGCCACGCCCTGGCGGTCAGCGTGCCGCCGTCGTTCGCCGCCAAATGGCTGGCCCCGCGCATCGCCCGATTCGCAGCGGCCCACCCCGAGGTTGAGGTCTGGATGTCGGCGGACATGCGGCTGGCGGACGTCGGCGGCGGACGGGTGGACGTGGCGGTCCGTTACGGACGCGGCGATTATTCGGGCGTACGCTCCGAGCGTCTGTTGTCGGCGGATGTGACCCCGGTATGCAGCCCGGCCCTGTTGACGGGGCCCAGGGCGTTGAAACGCCCCGTCGATCTGGCGCAACAGGTCCTGATACACCTGCGCGCCGGCGAGCTGGAAGAACCTCGTCCGGATTGGGCCGCCTGGCTGAAGGCCAAGGGCGTGGACCAGATCGACGCCTCAGTTGGTCCACGTTTCGACCAGACGGCTCTGGCCATCGAAGCGGCCGCCCATGGTCAGGGGGTAGCTCTGGCTCCCTACGCCTTCGTGGCGGAGGACCTGGCGTCGGGGCGACTGGTCGCTCCGTTTGCGGACGGCGCCTTCGCGACTGAGATGGCCTATCATGTCCTGACGCGGCGCAGTGGCGTGTCCGAGCCGGCGCGCGCCTTCGTCCGCTGGATGAAGGAAGAGGTGCAGGCGGCGGATCAGCGCGTGGACGATCTCTGATCGTTTCGCCGCTTTTCTGTCTGATTTTTAACTTGATGAACGACCGTTGAATCCGTCAGCGTAAAGCACCTTTTACACGCGGGGGCGCTTCATGCTGACCATCAACAATCTGGTCCACGTCTACGGCAACGGGACACGGGCTCTGGACGACGTCAGCCTGACGATCCCGACCGGCATGTTCGGATTGCTGGGCCCGAACGGGGCCGGCAAGTCGACGCTGATGCGGACGATCGCCACCCTTCAAAGTCCGACGTCGGGCGAGATCCGCTTCGGCGACATCGACGTGATCCGCCAGCCGGAGTTGCTGCGCCGGACGCTGGGCTATCTGCCCCAGGACTTCGGCGTCTACCCGCGCGTCTCGGCCTACGACATGCTGGACCACATGGCGGTGCTGAAGGGGATCGCCGACGGCAAGGCGCGCAAGCAGACGGTCGAGGCCCTGCTGAACCAGGTCAATCTGTGGAGTGTCCGCAAGAAGGCCCTGGCCGGCTTCTCGGGCGGAATGCGACAGCGTTTCGGCATCGCCCAGGCCCTGATCGGCAATCCGCGCCTGATCATCGTCGACGAGCCCACCGCCGGTCTGGACCCGGAGGAGCGCAACCGCTTCCTCAACCTGCTGGCCGAGATCGGCGAGAACGTGGTGGTCATCCTGTCGACCCACATCGTTGAGGACGTGGCCGACCTGTGCCCGCGCATGGCGGTGCTGGCGGGCGGCAAGATCCAACTGGAAGGCGCACCGCTGGAGCTGATGAAGCAGATGGCCGGACGAGTCTGGAAGAAGGCCATCGCCAAGGAGGCCCTGCCGGAACACCGCGCCCGTTTCGAAGTCATCTCGACGCGCCTGTTCGCGGGTCAGACCGTGATCCACGTCCTGGCGGACAGCAAGCCGGGCGAGGGCTTCGAGCCGGCCTCGGGCGGTCTGGAGGACGTCTACTTCTCGACGCTGGCCGCCTCGCGCCGCCCCGCCGCCGCTCAAGCCGCCTGAGGCCGGGATCATGTTCGGGAAAGTCGCGGCCTTCGAGTTCCGCTATCAGCTTCGCCAGCCCGCCTTCTGGGTTATCTCCATCCTCTTCTTCCTGCTGAGCTTCGGCACGGTCGCCAGCCCCAACATCAGCCTCGGTTCGGGCGGCAACGTCTTCAAGAACGCGCCCTTCGCGATCGCGCAGGCGATGCTGGCCTTCAATCTCTTCTTCATGCTGGCGACCACGGCCATCGTCGCCAACGTCGTCGTGCGTGACGCCACGACCGGCTTCGGGCCGATGATTCAGGCCAGTCGTCTGTCGAAGTTCGACTACCTCTATGGACGCTTCCTCGGCGCCTTCGCTGTGGTGGCCCTGGCCTTCCTGTCGATCGCCTTGGGCATCCTGATCGGCACGCTGATGCCGTGGGTGGACAAGGAGACGGTCGGCCCCTTCCGTCCGCTCGACTACCTTTACAGCTTTGTGGTCATGGGCCTGCCGGGGCTGCTGTTCAGCTCCGCGGTCTTCTTCACTCTGGCGACCGTCACACGCTCGATGATGGCGACCTATGTCGGCGTCGTCGGGGTCTTCATCCTCTACATGACCACAACCACGGTGTTCGGCTCCAAGCCGGAACTGGAGACCCTGGTGGCCTGGCTGGAGCCCTTCGGCGCCGGCGCCTATGGCCTGGCGACCCGCTACTGGACCGCGGCCGAGCGCAACACGATCAATGCGCCGCTGACCGGCTTGCTGCTGGGCAACAAGCTGTTGTGGCTGGGCGTCAGCCTGACCTTCCTGGCGGCGGCTTTCCCTCTCTACCGCCCGTCGCCGCGCGGATCGAAGCTGCGCAAGCAGGAAAAGCTGAAGGCCATGGCCGAGGCCTCGCCGGAATCGACGGCGCCTGTCGCACCGCTGGCCCAGCCGTCCTATGGCTTCAAGGCTGGCTGGACGCAGCTGATCTCGCGCACCGTCTTCGAGATGAAGGCAGTGTTCAAGAGTCCCGCCTATTTCGTCATGCTGGCGCTGGGCTTCGCCTTCGGCATCGCCGTCCTGCTGTTCGCAGGCGAGATGTACGGCGCGCCCGTCCTGCCGGTCACGCGCGTGGTGATCGAGACCTTGGGCAGCTCATTCGGTCTGATCGTCCTGATCATCGCCATCTACTATTCCGGCGAACTGGTCTGGCGTGACCGGGAGCGGCGCACACACGAGATCATCGATTCCACCTCGACGCCGGACTGGACCTTCCTGCTGCCCAAGACCCTGGCCCTGGTTCTGGTCCTGGTCTCGACCCTGCTGGCCGCCTCTCTGGCCGGAATGATCGTGCAGACGATCAAGGGCTACACCAACTTCGAGATCGGCAAGTACCTGTTCTGGTACGTCGTGCCCCAGTCGATCAGCTTTGCGCTGATGGCTGTGCTGGCCATCTTCGTGCAGGCCCTGTCGCCCAACAAGTTCGTCGGCTGGGCCATTATGGTGGTCTATCTGATCTCGACCATCGTCCTGTCAAACTTGGGCTTTGACCATGTCCTGTACCGCTATGGTTCGGGGACGGGCATGCCGCTGTCGGACATGAACGGTCTGGGCAAGTTCGCGGGCTACGCGGCGTGGATGCAGGCCTATTGGTCGAGCTTCGCCGTCGTCCTTCTGGTCATCGCCTATGGTCTGTGGCGTCGGGGCGCCGAGACGCGCTTCCTGCCGCGCCTGGAGCGTCTGCCGCGTCGCCTGGTGGGGCCGGCGGGCGTGATCGGAGGCGTCGCCCTGACCGCCTTTGTGACCCTGGGCGTCTTTACCTTCATCAACACCAACGTCTGGAACGAGTACCGCAGCCGCGATCAGCGCGAACAACTGATGGCGGACTATGAGAAGACCCTGCTGAAGTACGAGAAGACGCCTCAGCCCGCGATCACCGACGTCAAGCTGGACCTGGACCTCTATCCGCACCAGCCGCGTCTGACGACCAAGGGGAGCTACGTCATCGAGAACCGCACAGGTGCGCCTCTGGGCGAAGTCCACCTGCGCTGGAGCCAGGACCTGAAGATCGCCATGCTGGACGTCCAGGGCGCGACGGTGGCCAGGGAGTGGCCGCAATTCGAGTACCGGATCTATCGTTTCGCTACACCGATGCAGCCGGGCGAGAAGCGCATCATCGCCTTTGAGACGGTGCTGGAGCAGCGCGGCTTCAAGAACAGCGGCGACACCACACGGATCGTCGACAACGGCACCTTCGTCAACAATGGCGAGTTCGGCCTGACCATCGGCATGGGCCGCGACGGCCTGCTGTCGGATCGCGCCAAGCGCCGCAAGCACGGCCTGCCGGCCGAGCTGCGCATGGCCAAGCTGGAGGACGAAAGCGCGCGGGCTCACAACTATATCGGCGCCGACTGGGTCAACGCCGACATCACCGTAACCACGGTCGCCGATCAGACGCCGATCGCGCCGGGCTACAAGGTGTCGGACGTAACGAAGGACGGCCGTCGCACGGCCCGATTCGTCACCGAGGCCCCGGTTCTGAACTTCTTCTCGGTCCAGTCCGCCGACTATCAGATCGCCAGGGAGCAGCACGGTCCGATCGAACTGGCCGTCTACTACCACAAGGGCCATGAGGGGAACGTCCAGCGCATGCTGAACGGCATGAAGGCGTCGCTGGACTACTACGGCACCGCTTTCAGCCCATACCAGTTCCGTCAGGCCCGGATCATCGAGTTCCCGGCCTACGCCAGCTTCGCCCAGGCCTTCGCCAACACCATGCCCTATTCGGAAGGCCTCGGCTTCATCGCCGACCTGACCGACGAGGAGAAGATCGACTACGTCACCTACGTCACCGCCCACGAGGTCGGCCACCAGTGGTGGGCGCACCAGGTGGTGGGTTCTGACCAGCAGGGCTCGACCCTGCTGTCGGAATCCCTGGCGCAATACTCGGCGCTGATGGTGATGGAGAAGCTGTACGGACCCGACAAGATCCGCCGCTTCCTGAAGTATGAGCTGGACCGCTACCTGCGCTCGCGCGGCATGGAGCGGCTGGAGGAGATGCCGCTGATGCGCATCGAGAACCAGCAGTACATCCACTATCAGAAGGGCGGTCTGGTCATGTACCTGCTGCGCGACCAGATCGGGGAGGAGGCGGTCAACCGCGCCCTGCGTCGGGTGCTGGCTCAGTACGCCTTCAAGTCCGCGCCCTATCCGCGCTCGCTGGATCTCATCAACGCGATCCGCGCCGAGGCGCCGGCCGACAAGCAGGCCCTGATCACCGACCTGTTCGAGAAGATCACCCTGTATGACGTGAAGACCAAGTCGGTCACGGCGACCCGTCGCGCCGACGGCAAGTGGGACGTCGCCCTGACGGTCGAGGCCCGCAAGCTCTACGCCGACGGCAAGGGCGAGGAGACCGAGGCCCCGCTGAACGAGACCTTCGATGTCGGCCTGTTCTCCGCCGAGCCGGGCAAGGGGGCGTTCGACCGCAAGTCGGTCATCCTGATGGAGCGTCGGCCCCTGCGCAGCGGAACCCAGGTCTTCCGCTTCGTCACGGAGCAGAAGCCGGCCTTTGCGGGTATCGACCCCTACAACCGCTGGATCGACCGCAACTCGGACGACAACGTCAAGCCGGTCGACTGACCGGCTGGGGCTCCAGCAACGAAGAGGGGGAGCGCGTCATCGCGCTCCCCCTTTTTGTGACCGTCGCATAGCATCTGGAAGGACGGTGCGAGCCAGAACACACGCAACAAGACAGCCGCTCTGAGGCGCTGTTCGTTTCTGATTTCAGGATTTGAGAGGCGGTGTGCGCCATTCCCTTCGCTGAAGAGAATGGCGCGAGTGACGGGGCTCGAACCCGCGACCTCCGGCGTGACAGGCCGGCACTCTAACCAACTGAGCTACACCCGCGTTCCCCTCCGCGAGGAGGAGAAGTGCGGATTAAGGGCGACTCATGATGGGGTCAAGCGCAATGTGAGAGGTTGCTGAAATTATCTGCGAATTCAGCTTCTAGCGCCCGCAGTCCAGGCCGGGCGCATCCGGCGCCGCGGTTGCTCCGAGGCCAAGCGCCTTCTGCATGAAGACGACGTCGCGCCAGGCGTCGAACTTCCATCCCGCGGCGTGAAAGACGCCGACGTGTTCAAAACCCGCGGCCGCGTGCAGGGCGATCGAGCCGGCGTTGTCGCTGTCGCCGATCACCGCCACCATCTGACGCATGCCGAGCGCCTCGCAGGCGCCCAGCAGGGCGTCCAGAAGAGCCTTGCCGACGCCGCGCCCGCGAAACATCTCGGACACATAGATCGAGTCCTCGACCATGAATCGATAGGCGGCGCGCAGACGATAGGGACCGGCGTAGGCATAACCCGCGACCTGACCCTCGATGTCGGCGACCAGAACAGGCAGGCCCAGCGACGCGGGCGCGGCCAGACGCGACCTCATCTCGTCGGATGAGGGGACGTCCAGCTCGAACGTCCCCGTGCCGTTCAGCACGCTGTCGGCGTAGATGGCCGTGACGGCGGCCAGGTCGGCGTCCGTGTACGGCCGGATGATCACGCCTTTTCCCAGCCCTTCTCGACGGCCCAGACGGCGAAGGCGTAGTCGTGGGCGATGTCCTTCAGATAGTCGAAGCGCCCGGACGAGGCGAAGTGGCCCGCCTCCATGTTGATCTTGAGCAGCACCGGCTTGCCCGAGGTCGAGGCCGGACGCAGCCTGGCGACCCACTTCTCGGGTTCCCAGTAGGTCACACGCGGATCGGACAGGCCGCCGGTCGCCAGCAGGGCAGGATAGGGTTTGGCTTCGATCTGGTCGTAGGGGCTGTAGCTCAGCATGTAGTCGTAGGCGGCGGCGTCTTCGAGCGGATTGCCCCATTCAGGCCACTCCGGCGGCGTGAGCGGCAGGGAGGTGTCGCTCATGGTGTTGATGACATCAACGAAGGGCACGCCGCCAATCACGCCGGCCCACAGTTCGGGCCGCATATTGGTGACGGCGCCCATGAGCAGGCCGCCGGCCGACCGCCCCTCGGCCACGATGTTTCCGGCCCTGGTGTAGTTCTGCGCAATCAGGTGGTCGGCGGCCGCGGTGAAGTCAGTGAAGGTGTTCTTCTTGGTGAAGCGGCGTGCGGTCAGGAACCAGTTCCAGCCCTTGTCCGAGCCGCCACGGATATGGGCGATGGCGTAGATGAAGCCGCGATCCACCAGCGACAGCCGGTTGGTCGAGAAGCTGGCCGCCATGGGGATGCCGTAGGAGCCGTAGCCGTAGAGCAGCAGAGGGGCAGAGCCGTCCACCGGCGTGTCCTTGCGGCGCAACACCGTCACCGGCACCAGTTCGCCGTCCGAAGCCGGGGCGTTCAGACGCTCGACCACATAGTCGGCCGGGTCGTGGCCGGACGGAACCTCCTGAACCTTGCGCAGGGTGCGCTCGCGCGTCTTCAGGTCGTAGTCGTAGGTCGAGGTCGGCGTCGACGGCGAGTTGTAGCCGTAGCGCATGATCGTGGTGTCGAATTCCGACCCCCCGCCCAGAGACAGGGCGTAGGCGGGCTCATCCACGGCGATCTCGTGCTCGGCGCCGGCGCGGTCGCGGATGACGATCTTCGTGTTGGCGTCGGCGCGTTCCTGGCGACCCAGATAGTCCTTCACCAGGGCCACACCCTCGATGAAGCGGCCGGGCGTATGGGGGATCAGATCCTTCCAGTTCGCCTTGGCGGGGGCGTCGGTCGGGGCCTCCACCACCTTGAAGTCGATAGCGTCGTCGGCGTTGGTGCGGATCACCCAGCGGTCGCCCCAGTGATCCAGATCATAGAGGCGGCCCTCATGGCGCGGTTCGACCACGACCGGCGTCGCCGTGGGCGTCGCGCCGGGGATGATACGACCTTCCGAGGTTTCCTGGTTGCCGATGCCGATGATGATGAAGGCGTCGTCGGAGGTGCGGCCGACGCTCTGGAACATGCCGTCGTCGGTCTCCTCATAGACCAGGGTGGTTTCGCCGCCGCGCGCCGGACGACGGAAGATCTTGTCCGGGCGGCCATTGTCGTCGCGGTTGGTCCAGAAGATCCACTGGCTGTCGGGCGAGAAGGTGAAGTTTTCGGTCGCCGATTCGATGGGATCGGGCAGGACCTCGCCGGTCGCCAGATCCTTGATGTAGATCTTGAAGACCTCGGAGCCTTGGGCGTCCTCGGCATAGGCGAACAGGGCATGGTCGGGGCTGTGCTCGGTCGCCGAGACCTCCGAATAGGCCTTGCCCTCGGCCAGGGCGTTGCAGTCCAGCAGGAGCTGAGGTGTCGGGGCCTTGATGAAGTTCCTGGTCACGGGCTGGCCGTCCACCATCCAGGTCCCCTGACGCTCGACCCGCATATAGCGCGGGTGCTGTTCACCCGTGCGATACTCGGTGAAATACTCCCAGGCGCCGTCGGCGGCGGGGACGGAGCTGTCGTCTTCCTTGATGCGGCCCTTCATTTCCTCGAACATCTGGGCCTGCAGCGGCAGGGTGGAGGCCATCATGGCCTCGCGATAGGCGTTCTCGGCAGTCAGATGTTCCTTGACGTCGGCCTTGATCAGCGACGGGTCGCGCAGCACGGCCTGCCAGTTGTCGTCCTTCATCCACTGATAGTCGTCGGTGCGGACGCGGCCCAGTTGCTCGATGCGGACGGGAATCTTCTTGGCGACGGGCGGCTGGGGCAGGGACATCGAGGCTCCGGTAGTCGAACGGGCGAGTGCAGGGGAGGCGGCGGCGAGGCCGACAGCGGCGGTCGAGGCGATCAGTTCGCGGCGATTCATGGATGTGGTTCCCCTGTGGTTGGAGGACCTTGTGCCCGCGCGCGTGCGGCGTCAAATGGCGGAATGATCTCTCAGGACGTTCCGCCCGCACCGCCCGCCGCTGTCGCTCCCGTTCCCTGGGACCTGACCGTGGGCATGATCAACGCCACCATGCAACTGGATCAGCCCCTGAATGAAAGCTCGCGCAAGGTCGGAACGGGCTTTCTGATCTCGGCGCCGAAGCCCGACGGCTCGTCACGCGTGGTGCTGGTGACGGCGGCGCATGTTCTGAACGTCATGCCGGGTCCCGAGGCGCGTATCGGCTGGCGGACCGCCGAAGCCGATGGCGCCTGGAAATTCGCGCCCGCGAACCTGCGGATTCGCGACATGACCGGCACGCCGCTATGGACCCGGCATCCAGAGCGAGACGTCGCGGTCATGGAAATCATCGCGCCCGACGCTTTCACCCGGGCGGCCATCCCCGTTGGCTGGCTTGCGGATGAAAACACCTTCGATCGTTGGCGTGTCGGGCCTGGCGACGAACTGATGGCCTTGGGCTATCCGCACGGTCTGTCGGCCAACAAGGCCGGATTCCCGATCTTGCGCCTGGGCCGCATCAGTTCATGGCCGCTGACGCCGATCCGGCACTTCCCGACCTTCCTGCTGGATTTCGCCGTGTCGCAGGGCAACTCTGGAGGGCCGGTCTTCTGGACCCCCGCTGTCGATCGTTTGCCGGGCGCGCCGACGCCGGATCACCCCTATATCGCCGGGGTTCTGGTCCAGGAGGTTCAGGGCGGCGGCGAAGGCCTGGAACTGGGCGTCGTCGCCCACGCCCAGTACGTGCGCGAGGCGATCGCCCTGCTTGATCAGTCGACCGCTGCGCCCGAAACGCAGTCGAACGCCGCACAGTAGCGGCGGCGCATTTCGTTTCTGATCGGGGCCGGGTCTTCCGGGCTGGCCTGGGTGACCTGGGCGTACCAGACGTCCCAGCCGATCGGTTTGCGGGTCGGCAGGTAGTCCAGGCCGTGCAACGCCAGGACGCGAGCAATCCCTGCGGCTTGCCAGGCTTTCTCGGCTTCAAGGTCGGGGTATAGCTCGGCCATCCAGTCGCGCAGCAGCGCCGCTTTTTCGGTCGGCATCTCGTTGACCTTCCAGTCACGGATCGAGCGTTCGGTCGCAGAGCGGCTGCCGTGATAGAAACTGTCGGTAAAGGCCTGTGCGGCCTGGAGATGTTCTGGGCCGGGCTCGGGGCCTTCCCATGGTTGACGCAGCGGTTCGTCGCCTTCGGTCAGGATGTCGAAGGGCAGTTCGATCATGAAAGGGACGCCCGCGGGCTGGGCGACACGCCCTCGGAACACGATCGCCAGGGCGGCTTGCTGGAACCCCGCATCAGCGGGCTTGGCCGACACAGCCGCGCACCGGGCGAGAGCGCCAGCGTCGTTATTCTCGCACTCTAGCGTGACGGTCCCGTTGATCCGCAAGTCTCTGGCCAGAGCCGGGTAGTCGGAAGGCTTTACATCCGGCGGCGTCTCCCAGCGCACAGGTTCGACCAGCAAAGCCAAGGCCGCCAGAAGCGTAATCATGCGGGGAACTCCGGACTATTCAGGGCTGGTGACGGTTTCGGCCGATGGCCCGCAATCGTAACGGGCGCAAAAGCGACGACGCAGTTCGATCATCGGTTCGCGAGGATAGAGATCACGACCGGCCTCGTTCAGCTGTGGAACCCAGGATTCACTCCAGTCGTCCGGCTGTTTGGGCGGCATGGTCTCCAGTCCGCGCATGGCCAGGACGCGCGCCATGGCCAGACCCCGTCGCTGACGCTCCGCCTCCAGGCTTCCGAACAGTTCGGCGATCCAGCCTTCGGTCGTCCGGCGCATTTCGGGCGGCATCCGATCCAGTCGCCATTGGCGTCTCAGGCGAACGGTCGGTTCGATGCTGCGCCGGGCATGGCGCTGACCGCTTTGCATCTGCGCAGCGCTGGGCGTCGGGCCAGACCAGGGCGGGGGCGTCTCCGCGTTGAACGGCTTGATATTGAACGGCACACGGACCGTGAACTCGCGTTCCTCGGGGGGCGAGCCTGGTGCGGCGGGCGTCAACCGGGCGCGCTGGATCACGCGCACCGCCGCCTCTGCGAACCCCAGACCGTCCGGTCTGGCGCGCATGGCGGTGCAGGCGTTCGGCAAGCCTTCATCCGTCACGCGACAGTTCACCTCGACCCAACCGTTAACACCCATGGCGGCGGCGAACGGGGGAAAGTCATTGGGTGTGGGCACAGGGCGCGTCACCCAGGCGACCGGCGTCTCTGCCAGAGCCTGTGCAGGGCAATTGAAAATAACCCCAAGCATCAGGCTTGCAGCGCCGATCAATGTTCTCATGAGAACGCCTCCCGTGTGCAGGTTGCACGGGAGGCGTTGTGCGCTCAAGCCATGGAGGCGGACAATCAGCCCGCCAGCGCCTCGACCGTCAGGCTTTGCAGCAACTCCCCGCCCTGGCCCACGGCGGCCAGACGGCTGGAAACGTGGCCCAGGACGTTGGCGGCGTAGAGCTCATACAGGTCCAGCTTGCCTTGCAGCCAGACGGGATCGCCGTTTCCGGCGTCCAGGCGCGCCTTGGCGGCCAAAGCGCCCTTGGCCAGCATCCAGCCGCCGACCACGTCGCCCATCAGTTTCAGATAGGCGTCGGCGCCCGCCAGAACGTCAGCGGCGCCGTCAGCGGCGGCCTTGCGGTCCAGCAGCCACAGGGTGGCGTCCTCGATGGCCTCGATGGCCGTGGCGAAGCGCTCGACAGGCTTGCCTGCATAGAGGCGATCGATCTGGCCGAGCGTGGTCTTCATCTCGGCGATCAGGGCCTTGGCGGAATCGCCGCCGTCCATCGACAGCTTGCGGCCGACCAGATCCATGGCCTGGATGCCGTTGGTGCCTTCGTAGATCGGGGTGATGCGGGCGTCGCGATAGTATTGGGCCGCACCGGTCTCCTCGATGAAGCCCATGCCGCCGTGGACCTGAACGCCCAGCGAGGCGACCTCGCAGCCGACGTCGGTGGACCAGGCCTTGGCGATGGGGGTGAACAGGTCCTCGCGGCCCTTCCACGCCTTGCGTTCGGCCTCGGTCGCGGCGTGGCGGGCCAGGTCGGCGGCGACGCCGGTGGACAGGCAGATGGCGCGGGCGGCGGCGATCTTGGCCTTCATGACGCCAAGCGTCCGGCGCACGTCCGGGTGGTCGAAGATCGGGGCGTTCTTCTCGCCGGTCCAGATGCTGCGGCCCTGACGGCGTTCCAGGGCATAGGCCAGGGCGTGCTGATAGGCGCGCTCGGCGATGCCCACGCCCTCGACGCCGACGGCCAGACGCGCGGCGTTCATCATCACGAACATATGGGCCAGGCCCTCGTTCGGACGACCGACCAGTTCGGCGCGGGCGCCTTCATAGGCCATGACGCAGGTCGGCGAGGCGTGGATGCCCAGCTTGTGCTCGACACCGACCGGGTGGAAGGCGTTGCGCTCGCCCAGCGAGCCGTCGACGTTGACGGCGAACTTGGGCGTCAGGAACAGGCTGATGCCCTTGGGCCCCGCAGGGGCGTCGGGAAGGCGGGCCAGCACCAGGTGGATGATGTTGTCCGTGGCGTCGTGATCGCCCCAGGTGATGAAAATTTTCTGGCCGTTCAGGGCATAGGTCCCGTCGCCATTCGGCGTGGCCGTGGTGGTCAGGGCGCCCAGGTCCGAACCGGCGTGTGGTTCGGTCAGCACCATGGCGCCGGTCCATTCGCCGCTGACCAGCTTGGGCAGATAGGTGCTCTTCTGGTGTTCGTCGCCGACCTGCTCCAAGGCCTCGATCGAGGCCAGGGACAGCATGGGGCAGAGGCCAAAGGCCATGTTGGCGGCGTGGACGGTCTCATAGGCCGCCAGTTCCAGCGCCTTGGGCAGGGCCTGGCCGCCGGCCTCGACCGAGGCGGTCAGGCCGGTCCAGCCGCCTTCGGCGAACTGCTTGTAAGCATCAACGAAGCCCGGGGCGGCGGTGACTGCGCCATTGGCGTACTTGGCGCCCGCCAGATCGCCGGGACGGTTCAGCGGGGCCAGGACCTCTTCCGAAAACTGACCGGCGGCTTCGAGCACCGCGCCCATGACGTCCGCATCGTAATCGGGAAACGCGCCCGTGGCGCTGACCTGATCAACGCCGGCGACGGCTTCCAGGGCGAAGGCGAGGTCACGGATAGGGGCGCGGTAGCTCATGGCGGTCTCCAGAATCTTCAAACTGCTTCTGACGCCCGAGGCGTCGATGATGCAAGGGCGCTTGGACTTTGGTCTTGGTTCCGTCACTCTGTGGCCTAGTGCCGTCGCGGAAGGAAAGACCCTTGGCTGAACCTCGAAATCGCAGATTGCTCGGTTCGGGGTTGCGCCGGTCATGAAGGGCGACACCCCTGAAATCGCCGCCGAGGCGTTGAAGACCGGACGGCTGGTCATGCTGCCGACCGAGACGGTCTATGGTCTGGCGGCAGACGCCTCCAACCCGCAAGCGGTGGCTCGTATCTTCGAGGCCAAGGGAAGACCCCGCTTCAACCCCTTGATCGCACACGTCGCCAACGCCCTGGACGCCGAGTCCATCGCGGTCTTCGACAACCGGGCGAGGGCGCTGGCCGAGGCCTTCTGGCCCGGTCCGTTGACCATCGTGGCGCCGGTGCGTGATCGCGATCGGGTCTGCGATCTGGCGCGGGCGGGGCTGGACAGCGTTGCTGTGCGCGTGCCGGGGCACCCGCGCGCGCGCGCCGTGATCGCGGCCTTTGGCGGCGCTGTCGTCGCCCCCTCGGCCAATCGTTCGGGACGGCCCAGCCCCACGACATTCGACGACGCTCTGGAGGAGACCGGTCAGTCGGTCGGCGCCGCCGTGGATGGCGGGCCTTGCGCCGTAGGCGTGGAAAGCACGGTCGTTTCGGTGCTGGACGGCCGCGTGGCCCTGCTGCGCCCCGGTTCGGTGACGCGCGAGGAGATCGAGAGCGCCGTGGGGCCCTTGGCTGAAGAGGCGGGGCAGGGACATCGTTCGCCCGGTCGTCTGGCTCTGCACTACGCCCCCGACGCCCCGGTGCGGATCGAGGCCGAGGCCGCGAGGGAGGGAGAAATCCTGCTGGGGTTCGGCCCCGGCGTCGGCGAACAGGGATGGAGTCTGAGCCCGACCGGCGATTTGCGCGAGGCCGCAGCCAATCTGTTTCGCCTGTTACGCGAAGCGGATCGAAACAAGCCCGCGGGCATCGCCGTGTCTCCGATTCCGCAAAAGGGGCTGGGCGAGGCGATCAACGACCGCCTGCGTCGGGCGGCGGGCTTTGTCGGCTAAAGGAAACGGGCCTTCAGATCGACGCTGGAGGCCTTGCCTACCTGAGCCGCGCAGGTTTCCAGCCATTGTTCCGCCGCCTGACGCCCCCGCGATTTCAGATCGTTGAGGAAGCTCCATTCCGTGTCGAACTTGGTCGAAAGCGAGAGGCTGCCCAGCCAGTCGTCGACCTCGATGGCGTGCATGCGGACGGCGCGGTGGCGGTCCTCGGTGCGACTGAGCTTGCCCTCGGCGATCAGGTCCTGAACGAAGGCGACGGCGCGCAGTTCGGCCACCAGAGGCGCGTTGAACAGGATCTCGTTCAGGCGATCCATGATCTCGCCCGCCTCGCGCGGAGCCTCGTCGCGCACGAAGGGGTTGAGCGGCAACAGCAGGATGTCGTCGGGGGTGTCGGCGTAGAACAGCGGCCAGAGCGCTGGATTGGCCAGATAGCCGCCGTCCCAGTAGGGCTCGCCCTCGATCTCGACCGCCTGAAACAGGTGCGGCAGGCAGGCCGATGCCAGCAGGACGTCGGATGTGATCTCTGGCGAACGGAACAGGCGCGACCGACCGGCGCGGACCGCCGTGGTCGAGACGATCAATTGAATATCGGAACCGCGCACGGCGTCGAAGTCGACGGCGGTTTCCAGCACGCGCTTCAGCGGGTTCAGGTTGAAGGGGTTGAACGCGTAGGGGCTCATCGACATGGCCAGCGTCTCCCCGGCCTTCCACATCGGGCTGTCCTTGAGCCAGCCGGGCGTCAGGGCCCTGGACCAGATGGCGCTGTCGCCGAAGACGTTGCGACCGCCGGACTGGTTGACCTCGCGCCACAGCTTGTCGAGCGCGGCGCGACCGCCCTCGGCGCCGCCTTGTTCCAGCCCGGTGATCAGGGCTGCGGCGTTCATCGCTCCCGCTGAGGCTGCGGTGACGGCGCGGATGTCGAGGATGTCGGCTTCCAGAAGCCGATCCAGCACGCCCCACTGAAAAGCGCCGTGCGAGCCGCCGCCTTGAAGTGCGAGGCAGATGGGGCGACGGACTTTCGACTTGGCCATCTTCCGCCCCTTCAGATCGCTATTGCGCGGTCCAGCCGCCGTCGACCGAGTAGTGCGACCCGTTGGCCGAGGCCCCGAGGTCGGACACCAGATAGAGGAAGATGCCCGCCAGTTCGTCGGTCGTGACGAAGCGCTTGGTCGGCTGCGAGCCGAGGATGACGTTCTTCATCACGTCCTCGGGCGTCAAGCCGCGGGTGCGGGCCTGATCTTCGATCTGCTTGGCGACGATGGGGGTCTCGACGAAGCCGGGGCAGATGGCGTTGCAGGTGATGTTCTGCTGCGCCAGCTCCAGGGCCACGGTCTTCGTGAAGCCGATGACACCGTGCTTGGCGGCGACATAGGCCGACTTGAACGGGCTGGCGACCAGGCCGTGGGCCGAGGCGATGTTGACGATGCGGCCGCGCCCCTGGGCCTTCATGATCGGGATCGCCGCCTTGGTGGCGTAGAAGGCCGAGGACAGGTTGATCGAAATGATCTTCTCCCACGCATCGGCGGGGAAATTTTCGACAGCCTCGACGTGCTGGATGCCGGCGTTGTTGACCAGGATGTCGAGACGGCCCAATTCGCGGTGCGCGGTGGCCACCATGTCGCCGATCTGATCCGGCTGGGTCATGTCGGCGGGGTGGTAGAGGACACGAACGCCTGTGTCGGCGGCCAGATCGGCGCGGGTCTGTTCGATGACCGCAGGATCGCCCAGGCCGTTCAGAACAATGTCGCCGCCACATTGTGCGACGGCGCGGGCCAGAGCCAAGCCAATGCCAGAGGTCGAGCCGGAGACGACGGCGACCTGGCCCTTGAGATCGTTCATGGCAAACATGCGGAGAGAACCCGTGAATTAGCTATGCTGCAACGCAGCCTAACCGCAGTCGTTCAATCTGGCGATCAGGAATTTCCTTCTCTGATGAATATCCAGTCCGCGTCCGTGGAAAGCGCCTTGTCGAAGCGGTAGCCGTCACGGTCGAAAGCCTTGAGATCCTCGGCCTTTTCGATGCGGTTCTCGATGGCGTAGCGGGCCATGGCGCCGCGCGCCTTCTTGGCGAAGAAGGAGATGATGCGGGCCTCGCCATCCTTGCGCTCCTTGAAGTGGGGCGTAACCAGCGGGAGCTTCAGCGCCTTGGCGTCGACCGCGCCGAAGTATTCCTGGCTGGCCAGATTGACCAAGGTGCGGTCGGGCAGGGGAGCGGCGTCCTCGTTCAGGCGCAGTGAAATTCGCTCACCCCAGAAGTCATAGAGGTTGGAGCCGCGCGGTGTTTTCAGGCGAGTTCCCATCTCCAGACGATAGGGCTGGATGGCGTCGAGCGGGCGCAACAAGCCGTAGAAGCCCGACAGGATGCGCAGGTGATCCTGCGCCCAGTCCAGATCGGCCGGGGCCAGAGAACGCGCGTCCAGGCCGTCATAGACGTCGCCGGCGAAGGCGAAGACGGCCTGCAGCGCGCCCTCGGCCGTCTCGTTGTCGAAGGACTGAAAACGCTCGTAGTTCAGGTCGGCCAGAGCGTCCGAGATCGACATCAGGCGACGCAGATCAGCGCGGCTCAGCTTCTTGGTGACCTTGGCCAGTTCCGCGGTTTCGTCGGCGCAGCGACGCGAGGTTGCGGGCACGTTGATGGCGGGGGGCGTGAAGTCCAGCCGTTTGGCCGGGGACAGGACGATCAGCAAGGCGACACAGGCTCCGATGCATCGGGAAGCGGGCCTCATAGGCCGCTTCCGTGACGATTTGAACCGTCGGCGGCGTCACATGCGGTCGTGACGCCTAGAAGAGGATCGCGGGGTTCATGATCCGTTGCGGGTCGATGGCCTGACGAATCGCCCGCATGGTCGCGATCTCCAGCGGCGACTTGTAGCGCCGCGCCTCGTCGGTTTTCAGCCGTCCCAGGCCATGTTCCGCCGAGATGGAGCCATTGTAGCGAGCCACCACATCATGGACGACTTCGGACCCTTCCATCCAGCGGGCGATGAAGGCGGGCACGTCCTCGCCGACGCCGGGGATCACGTCATAGTGAAGGTTGCCGTCGCCGACGTGGCCGAAGACCGAGACGCGGCAGCCGGGGTGGAACTTCTCGACCGCCGCCGTGGCCTCGTCGATGAAGTCGGCGATACGGGAGACCGGCACGGATACGTCGTGCTTCCAGCCGCCACCCTCGGGTTTCAGCCCTGCCGAGTGTTCTTCGCGCAGGCGCCAGAAGGCGGCCTTCTGGGCGTCGTTCTGGGCGATGGCGGCGTCGACGATCAGACCTTCCTCGAAGGCGTTGGTCAGCAGACGCTCCATGGCCGAATCGGCGCCGTCGGGCTCGCCTGAGGTCAGTTCGATCAGGACGTACCAGGGCGGCGTGGTTTCCAGCGGTTCGCGCGTGTCGGGAATGTTCTTGAGCACCAGGGCCATGCCGAGGCGCTTCATCAGTTCGAAGGCCTCGACGCCACCGCCGGTCTCGGCCTTGGCGCGGGCCAGCAGGGCGACGGCTGCGTGGTGGCTTTCCAGGCCGACAATGGCCGTGGCGCGGCTGCGCATGATGGGAAACAGTTTCAGCGTCGCCGCCGTGACGACGCCCAGCGTGCCCTCGGCGCCGATGAACAACTGCTTCAGGTCATAGCCGGTGTTGTCCTTGCGCAGCCGCTTCAGGCCGTTGAACACCTGGCCGTCGGGCATGACCGCCTCGATGCCCAGCACCAGGTCGCGCATCATGCCATAGCGCAGGACCGCCGTGCCGCCGGCGTTGGTCGAGATCACCCCGCCGATGGTGGCCGAGCCCTCGGCCGCCAGGCTGAGCGGGAAGAAACGGTCCTTCTCCCTGGCCAGTTGCTGAGCCTCGAGTAGGGTCACCCCGGCCTCCAGCGTCATGGCGTCGTCCAACGGCGTCACGTCCCGCACGGTCCGCAGCTTGCGCGTGGACAAAAGGACCTCGCCGAAGGGAATCTGACCGCCGACCAGGCCAGTGCCGCCGCCCTGGGTCACGACGGCGACGCGGTGGCGGGCGCAGATCTCGACGGCCTTGGCGACTTCTTCCGTCGTGCGGGGCTGCAGCAGGATGGGCGTCTCGCCCGTCCATCGTCCCCGCCATTCGGTCAGCCATGGCGCCATGTCGTCGGCGTCCGTGGTCCAGGCGCCGGGCAGGGCGGATTTCAGCTCTTCGATGGCGGCGGGCGTGGGGAGGGTCATATCCGCCTTGTGGCAAAAGGCGCGACGTGGTGGAAGCGCAAAACCCTGCCTCCAGGTGGTCAATTTGCGGAGAAAACATGATTCCGACCCCGGCCGTGGGCGTGGTCTGCCTGAAAGGCGACGAAGTCCTGCTGATCCGTCGCGGCACGCCGCCGCGTCAGGGCGAGTGGAGCCTGCCGGGCGGGCGAATAGAGCCGGGCGAGCGGCTGGCCGATGCGGCCCTGCGTGAACTTTGCGAAGAGACGGGCGTAGAGGCAGAACTGATCGGTCTGATCGACGTGGTGGACGGTGTGTTTCCCGAGGCCGGGCGGCACTATGTCCTGATCGACTACGCCGCGATCTGGACCGGCGGCGAGCCGGTGGCGGGCGACGACGCGGCCGAAGCGATCTTCCTTCCTCTGCACGAGGCGCTGCAACGGGTCGATTGGTCCGAGACGCGCCGCATCATTCTCCAGGCTCACGCCATGGCGACGGATCGTCGCGCTGACAGCCTTGTCAACGTGGCTGAACCGGATTCTGTGGCGTCAGGGCCGGACGACCGTTAAGCTCGCCTCCCAACCGGAGGGGCTTATGGATTTCTCGATTATCTTCTTTGTGATGTTCGCGGCCTTCGCGATCATCTTCCTGTTCAGCGTCATCAAGATCGTGCCGCAAGGCCGTGAATTCACGGTGGAACGGTTCGGCAAGTACACCAAGACGCTGAAGCCGGGCATCAGCATCCTGACCCCGTTCGTCGAGCGTATCGGCAAGCGGATGAACATGATGGAACAGGTGCTGGACGTCCCGACCCAGGAGGTCATCACCAAGGACAACGCCATGGTGAAGGTGGACGGCATCGTCTTCATCCAGGTGATGGACGCCGCCCGCGCCGCCTATCGCGTGGACGATCTGCCCTACGCCATCGCCCAGCTTTGCATGACCAATCTGCGGACCGTGGTCGGTTCGATGGAACTGGACGAGGTGCTGTCGCAGCGCGACGCCATCAACACCCGTCTGCTGCACGTCATCGACGCGGCGACCGAGCCGTGGGGCGTCAAGGCCAACCGCATCGAGATCAAGGACCTGACGCCGCCCAGCGACATCACCAACGCCATGGCGCGTCAGATGAAGGCCGAGCGCGAGCGTCGCGCCGTCATCACCGAGGCGGACGGCGAAAAGCAGGCCGCCATCGCTCGCGCCGAGGGCGCCAAGCAGGCTGCGATCCTGGAGGCCGAGGGCCGTCGTGAAGCCGCCTTCCGCGACGCCGAGGCCCGTGAACGTGAAGCCGAGGCCGAGGCCAAGGCGACGGCCATGGTGTCGGAAGCGATCGCCCGCGGCGACGTCAACGCCATCAACTACTTCGTGGCCCAGAAATACGTCGAAGCCTTTGCGGAATTGGCGCGCAGCCCCCAGCAGAAGACGGTCATCGTCCCGGCCGAAATGGGCGGCCTGGTCGGCACCATCGCCGGCTTGGGCGAACTGGTCGGCCTGGCCAAGGAGCAGCAACATGTCCGCACCGAGACGCGTGCGGTCGCTCGGCCAGCCCCGGCTCCCGCGGCGCCGTCTCGTCCCGCACCGCGTCGCCCCGGCGGCGCCGTGCCGACCACGGAGTAGGGCATGGACTGGCTACTGAACCTGTACGCCGTCCAGCCCTTCTGGTTATGGCTGGCGGTGGGCGTGGTCCTGCTGGCGATCGAGGCGGCGGCCTCGACCGAGTGGCTGTTGTGGCCGGCGGTATCAGCCGGGTTGGTGGCGCTGATTGCGGCGCTGGCGCCCAACCTGGGCCTGCCGGTTGAAATCGGCGTGTTCGCCGCCCTGACCGTGGCTTCAACCATCCTGTCGCGCCGCCTGATCAAGCGCGTGAACCCTCACGACGAGCCGGACATCAACGACCGCGACCTGCGTCTGGTCGGCGAGCGGGCGAGGGTGGTCGAAGCCTTTGTCGATGGACGCGGCCGCGTCTTCGTCTCGGGCGCGGAATGGCCCGCCGAGATCGAGGGCGCCGGACCGCTGGCGGGTGAAAGCGTTGTGGTCGAATCGGTCGATGGTCCGCGCCTGCGGGTTCGTTCGATCTGAGGCTTCTAGCGGCGTCGCATGTCTTCGACGCCGCGATTCGCCAGGGCGTCGGCCCGTTCGTTCAGGGCGTGGCCGGCGTGCCCCTTCACCCAGTGCCACTTGACCTCGTGACGGCTGCGAGCCTCGTCCAGGCGACGCCACAGGTCGTCGTTCTTGACCGGCTTCTTGTCCGCGGTTTTCCAGCCCCGCGCCTTCCAGCCCCGGATCCATTCGGTGATGCCCTGCATGACGTATTTGCTGTCGGTGTGCAGATCGACGCGGCACGGGCGCTTCAGGGCCTCCAGCGCGGCGATGGCGGCCATCAGCTCCATGCGGTTGTTGGTGGTGTTGGGCTCGCCGCCCCACAGCTCCTTCTCGTGACCGCCGCCGGTCTGCAGGATTGCGCCCCAACCGCCGGGGCCGGGATTGCCCTTGCAGGCGCCGTCGGTATGGATGATGACATGATCAACGAGACTCATGATCGGGTCCCTACAGCGTCCCTTGGCGCGCCGCCATCAGTCAGCCTATATGACGCACAACAATCAGTCGGACAGGACCGCGTTCGTGGTCCTTTTGAGGAGGTAACGCCATGGGCTCCATGAGCATCTGGCACTGGGCCATCGTCATCGTCGTCGTCGCCCTGCTGTTCGGCGGCCGCGGCAAGCTGTCCGGCATCATGGGCGACGCCGCCAAGGGCATTCGCGCCTTCAAGGACGGCCTGAAGGACGACACGGATTCCAAGGGTCCGAAGGATGGCGTCAGCTCGTTGCCGCGCACCGAAGCCGAAAAAGAAGAACTGAACCGCTAAGCCTTTCGCGGAAAGACGCTGAATCATGGGTGGTCTTGGCCCCGGAATCGGCGGGTTCGAAATCCTTGTCATCGGTCTGGTGGCCCTGCTTGTCGTGGGGCCCAAGGATTTGCCGATGCTGATGCGCAAGGTCGGTCAGTTCGTCGCCAAGGCGCGCGGCATGGCCAACGAATTCCGCGCGAGCTTCGACGAAATGGCTCGTCAGTCCGAGCTCGACGACCTGCGCAAGGAGGTCGAGGCGCTGCGAAGCGGGCAGGGGATGCACCCGCTTGGCGCTGACGCCGAAGCGGCCTTCAAGGATATCCGCAAGGATCTTGAAGGCCCGCTGGACGCCCCGGCGCTGGCTGCGCCTGCAGAGCCTGAGCCTGAGCCTGAGCCGGTCGCGACCGGGGTGGATGAATGGCCGGATACGCCTTCGATCGCGGAACCCATCGTGGCGACCAAGCCCAAGCCGAAACCCAGACCCAAGACCAAGAGCGCCGCATCGACCGGCGGCTCCACTAAACCCGCGGCCTCCAAGCCTGCGGTCAAGCGCGCCAAGAAGGTCGAGCTATGACGTCGTTCGACCGGGATGAGGCCGACATCGAGGCGTCGCGCGCGCCCCTGATGGATCACCTGATCGAGCTGCGCGGGCGGCTGCTGATCTGCGTCGTGGCCTTCATCGTGGCCTTCATCGGCTGCTTCGCCTTTTCCGAGAAGCTCTATCTCTTCCTGGTTCAGCCCTATGTGGTGTCGGCCGCCTTCCACCAGACGGTAGGCGCGCACGGTCATGTCTCGCCATTCGATCTGATCCTGGGAACCGCGCGCCTGATTCCCGTGCCGGATGTGGATCACCAGAGCGTGAAGCTGATCTACACGGCGCCGCTGGAAATCCTCTTCACCAAGATGAAGCTGGCCGGACTCGGCGCCGTCATCGTGGCTTTCCCGGTTCTGGCCTGGCAGTTGTATCGCTTCGTCGCACCCGGCCTTTATCGCAACGAAAAGGGCGCCTTCCTGCCGTTCCTGATCGCGGCGCCGGTGCTGTTCCTTCTGGGCGCAGCGCTGGTCTATTACGTCATGCTGCCCTTCGTCATGTGGTTCTCGCTGAGCCAGCAGATCATCGGCGACGGCGTGGCGGCTGAACTGCTGCCCAAGGTGTCGGACTATCTGAATCTGGTCACGGCGCTGATCCTGGCGTTCGGCCTGTGCTTCCAGTTGCCCGTCGTCATGACGCTGCTGGGCCTGGCGGGTTTGATCAGTTCCAGCGTCATGGCCAAGGGCCGTCGCTACGCCATTGTGGCCGTCGTTGTCGTCGCCGCCGTCGTCACGCCGCCAGACCCCATCAGCCAACTGATGCTCGCTGTACCCATGGTGCTGCTCTACGAAGTCTCGATCTGGTGCGTTCGCATCATCGAACTGCGCCGCCGCGCCGATTCCCCAGCGGAATAGGGCTTCCAAGTGATCTGGAAGGGATTTCGCCTGGTCGCCAAGGATTACGGATTTATCGCCTAAGATATATTATGCGAAATAACGTTGAGGCTTCGCTACGGGATTAGAGCTAGCGATCGCGCCTCATGCGGTGAGTGCATGTAGCGGTGCGAACACGCCAACGGGTCGTATAATATATAAAAATATCCACCATTCCAAAACGTGATAGTTCGTATCTATGATGGTCGTCCCAGATGCTCGCAGGCTCAATATCATGTCCAAGAATCAAGCTCCCGACGCGAGCACAATCTATAATTCAGGCTTCATGGACCTGCTCCACCAGGCCCATTCCGTCCACCGGGCCCATTTCGAGCCCAGCACCATCCAGTGCTCGAAACTTCTGTCCATCAAGACAGGTGGATGCCCGGAAGACTGCTCCTACTGCTCACAGTCCGCCCGCAACGACACGACGCTGTCAGCCACCAAGATGATGGAAGTCCAGCGCGTTCTGGACGAAGCCCAAAAGGCGAAAGACGCCGGCGCCACACGCTATTGCATGGGCGCCGCATGGCGATCGCCGAAAGACCGTGACATGCCGGGCGTCCTGGCGATGGTGCGCGGCGTCAAGGCGCTGGGTCTTGAAACCTGCATGACCCTGGGCATGCTGACGGACGATCAGGCTGCAAGCCTGCGGGCAGCAGGCCTCGACTATTACAATCACAACATCGACACCTCGGAACGTTTCTATCCCGAGATCATCACCAGCCGCACCTTTGCAGACCGCCTGGAAACCCTGGATCGCGTCCAAGCGGCAGGAATCAACGTGTGTTCCGGCGGCATTGTCGGCATGGGTGAAACGGCTGAGGATCGCATCGACATGTTGCGCACCCTCGCCTCTCTCGAGCATCCCCCCGAGTCCGTGCCGATCAACATGTTGATGCCGATGGCGGGAACCCCTCTTGCGGATGCGCCGCGACTGGACCCGATCGAGTTGGTCCGCACCATCGCCACCGCCCGCATCCTGATGCCGCACGCCTATGTCCGCCTTTCGGCCGGACGATCGGAAATGACGGACGAGCTTCAGGCCCTGTGCTTTTTCGCCGGCGTAAACTCGATCTTCGTTGGCGACACCCTGTTGACCGCAGACAATCCCGGCGAAGATCGGGACACGGTGCTTTTCAACAAGCTGAATCTCAGGCGCGCCGACCAGGCTGGAATTTCAGCGCCCTGTCAGGAGCAAGCGGCCTAAACGGCGCGTAGCTAGACAGACCTGGACAGGTGGCGCTCGGCGACGGCGAGCGCCACCTTTACGTCGCGTATCCTGATCGCAGCCATAAGTGCGTTGTGGTCGGGATCGGCTCGCCGTTTCCAACGCGGCCTGTAATGCACCAGCATGCCCCGTGCGCCATGCAGCTGAAGGTCTCCGACGTCCTGCAACAGCCTGGGCATCCCGCAGGCCGCCATGGAGCCCATGTGGAAGGCCCGGTTGGCCTCTTCCCAGTCGTGAATGTCGTCTGCCTCATCGCAGGCAAGACGCAGGTGCTCCAGCTGAGCAATCTGTTCCTGCGTGAGGTTGGGGATGGAATGCAGCAAGGCCAGGGGCTCCAGCGCCATCCTCATCAACTTCACCTCGCGTTGCGTGGCTTGGTCCAGCGGCGCGACGCGAACCCCCGCATGCGGTTTGCTGACAGCCAGACCCTTGGCTATGAGGCGCAGAAAAGCCTCGCGCACAGGCACATGGCTGACTTGGAACTCTTCCGCGACATGGTCCTGCCGAAGTCGAGCTTCGGGGGCCAGTTCCCCACGCACGATACGAAGCGTAAGGGCGTCGGCGATGCCGTCTGAGGAAACGCTGGACTTGGTGATGGCGATCATCCTTTCGGAAACGCCCAATTATCTATGATCGAGGGATCGCCGCAACCTGTCACTGGCGATCAGTCTGAAATATCGACCCCATCCACCGCGTTGGCGACCAGATCACGCCAGGTGGGGTCCGTATCATCCACCAGATCAACATCGTCCAGCAAGGCTACGGCGCCATCGCCATCCGGCAGGATAAGGCCCAGCACCTCCATGATCTCGCCATCGGCGCCAATGTGGCTCTCGGCCTGGACGATCACTACGGCCTGTTCGCCGTCGTCCTCCCACCAGATCGCCGGCTGCGGAAGCTCCATGTCGATGACACGGGGATCCTCGGTGTCCCCCAGGGCGAATACGGCCCGGCGCGCCTGAACGTCATCAAGGGTGGCGATCCTGGCGGTGAACGGCGTCAGTCGCGCCCAATCATCGACATCAAATCCGCCGCCGTCCTCATCAAACAGACCGTCGTCCTGAGCCATTGTTCGCATCCTTATCCTGACCCCTCCTCTACCGCTGATGCGGTTGAACGCAACCCGCCCATACTCCGCTTGCGTGCGTTCGGACGAACCTTTGGATAAATGAGGTTGATTCTGATAATCGTTCGCAGTAATTGCGCACCCCTCTCCAACCGGGGCCGTAACCATGCGCACGCTTCTGATGTTTTCCGCCGGGCTGACCGCCCTTTCGACCGCCGCCTTCCCCGCCTGGGGCGAAGAGGTCACGGATCTGGAGCAGGCCGTGCCGGTGGCGCCGATCACCGTGGTCGGCACCCGCACACAGCGGCGCGTGGACGACGTCCCCGCCAGCGTCAGCGTCATCACCGCCGAGACCATCGAG
>Ga0247819_10000413_pt1 | contig 25835 bp, 14 predicted proteins | sample 13C_Xylose_Day6_FD_193428 | JGI IMG/M metagenome (GOLD analysis project Ga0247819, IMG submission 193428) | Soil microbial communities from agricultural site in Penn Yan, New York, United States - 13C_Xylose_Day6 | ecosystem: Environmental > Terrestrial > Soil > Agricultural land | place: USA...
GGCCATTGGCTAAGGTCACCACGACCGGGCTGCCAGTGACTGGCGCATTGACCGAAGCGGTGTAAACGATGCTGCCGCCTTCAGCGACCGAAGGTGTGGCGGTCAGGGTGACCGTGGTGGTGTCCTGGACATCGGTGACAGTGGTAGAAATCGGCGCTGGGTTGCCAACCAGATTCTCGTAGTTGCCACCGCTGACATTGCTGATGCTGTTGGTGACCGGGGCGTGGCCCTGGTAGACGTCGTTACTCACAGGCGTGCTGACGGTACTGGAACTCTGGCCGACCGGGATGGTGATGGTTTGGCCGTTGGCCAAGGTCACCACCACCGGCGAGCCGGTGACGGGCGCATTGACGCTTGCGGTGTAGATGATGCTGCCACCTTCAGCGACCGAGGGTGTGGCGGTCAGGGTGACCGTGGTGGTGTCCTGAACATCGGTGACGCTGGTGGTAACCGGTGCCGGGTTGCCAACCAAGTTCTCATAGTTGCCGCCACTCACTCCCGTGATGTTCGTGGTGACCGCGGGATGTCCTTGATAGACATCATTGCTCACGGGCGTGCTGACAGTGCTGGAACTCTGGCCGACCGGGATAGTGATGGTTTGGCCGTTGGCCAAGGTCACCACCACCGGCGTGCCGGTGACCGGCGCATTAACGCTTGCGGTGTAGATGATGCTGCCACCTTCAGCGACCGAGGGCGTTGCAGTGAGGGTGACTGTGGAGGTGTCCTGGGCATCGGTAACGCTGGTGGTAACCGGTGCCGGGTTGCCAACCAAGTTCTCATAGTTGCCGCCACTCACTCCCGTGATGTTCGTGGTGACCGCGGGATGTCCTTGATAGACATCATTGCTCACGGGCGTGCTGACAGTGCTGGAACTCTGGCCGACCGGGATGGTGATGGTTTGGCCGTTGGCCAAGGTCACCACCACCGGCGAGCCGGTGACGGGCGCATTGACGCTTGCGGTGTAGATGATGCTGCCACCTTCAGCGACCGAGGGTGTGGCGGTCAGGGTGACCGTGGTGGTGTCCTGAACATCGGTGACGCTGGTGGTAACCGGTGCCGGGTTGCCGACCAGATTCTCGTAATTGCCGCCACTGACGTTGGTGATGTTCGTGGTTACTGGTGCATGGCCTTGATAGACATCATTGCTCACGGGCGTGCTGACAGTGCTGGAACTCTGGCCGACCGGGATAGTGATGGTTTGGCCGTTGGCCAAGGTCACCACCACCGGCGTGCCGGTGACCGGCGCATTAACGCTTGCGGTGTAGATGATGCTGCCACCTTCAGCGACCGAGGGCGTTGCAGTGAGGGTGACTGTGGTGGTGTCCTGAACATCGGTGACGCTGGTGGTAACCGGTGCCGGGTTGCCGACCAGATTCTCGTAGTTGCCGCCACTCACTCCCGTGATGTTCGTGGTGACCGGGGCGTGGCCCTGGTAGACGTCGTTGCTCACAGGCGTGCTGACGGTACTGGAGCTCTGGCCAACCGGGATGGTAATGGTCTGGCCGTTAGCCAAGGTCACCACGACCGGGCTGCCAGTGACCGGCGCATTGACCGAAGCGGTGTAAACGATGCTGCCACCTTCCGTCACCGAAGGTGTGGCGGTCAGGGTCACCGTAGTGGTGTCTTCGCTGTCACTAACGGTTGTCGTAACCGGCGCTGGGTTACCAACCAGTTGCTCGTAGCTTCCTCCGCCGACAGCAATGATGTGGTTGGAAACCGAGTCATGACCCTGATACACATCGTTGCCAACAGCAGCACTTACTGAAGCTGAACTGGCCCCGACCGGAATGCTGATGGTCTGGCCGTTGGCCAGTGTCACCAGAACGGGGCTGCCGGTTACCGGCGCGCTCACGGACGCGGTGTAGACGATGGTCCCGCCTTCTGTGACCGATGGGGTAGCGGTCAAGGTCACGCTGGTAGTGTCCTGGACGTCACTTACCGTGGTGCTGACAGGTGAGGTATTGGCCACCAGTTTCTCGAAACTGCCGCCACTGACCGCGCCAATGCTGGTGCTTACCGGTGCATGGCCCAGGTACCCATCGTTACTCACAGGCGTGGATACACTGCCGACGCTTTGCCCGACGGCAATGGTGATGGTCTGGCCATTGGTCAGGGTCACCACCACAGGTGCACCCGTCACCGGTGCGCCGACGGAGGCGGTGTAGACGATGCTGCCACCCTCGGCAACGGTCGGTGTGGCGGTCAGGGTGACGGTGGTGGTGTCAGGGCTGTCGGTGATCGTAGTGGTCACTGGCGCCGGGTTGCCGACCAGGTGTTCGTAACTGCCCCCTGTGACTTGGGTGATGTGATTGCTGACCGATTCATGGCCCAGGTACACGTCATTACCGGCCGGCGCATTGACCGAAGCCGCGCTGGCGCCGACCGGGATAGTGATGGTTTGACCGTTGGCCAGAGTGACTACCACAGGGCTGCCGGTAACCGGCGCGGTGACCGAGGCGGTGTAGACGATAGTGCCGCCTTCAGCCACCGACGAGGTGGCGACAAGCGTCACGCTAGTGGTGTCTTGGGTGTCGGTCACAGTGGTGCTGACCGGTGTCTGGTCTGGCAGCAGATTCTCGTAGTTACCACCACTGACCTGAGTGATGTTGTTGCTGACCGACCCATGCCCCTGATAGACATCGTTGCTGACCGGCGAGCTGACCGTCCCCGCACTTTGACCCACCGCGATGGTGATGATCTGGCCGTTGGCCAAGGTCACTACCAGCGGGCTACCGGTGACCGGTGCGCCGACCGATGCCGTGTACAGGATCGAGCCACCTTCAGCGATGCTGGGGGTGGCGGTCAGGGTTAACTGGGTGATGTCGTGGGTATCGCTGACACGGGTTGAAACCTCGCCCTGGTTAATCACCAAATACTCGAAGTTGCCCCCGGTTGCTTGGGTAATGTGTGCGTTGACCTGGCCACCATCGCGATACGGATCATCCGCAGGCGCGGCCACGCTAATGCTGGCGCTGCTCTGGTTGGCGCCGATGGTGATGGTTTGGCCATTGCTCAGGGTGACGGTAACTGGAGTGCCGGCAGGGTTGCTAAGGGTCGCGGTATAGATGATCTGCCCGCCCTCGGCCACGCTCGGGGTGGCGCTCAGGGTCACGCTGGTGCTGTCTTGCACATCGGCCACGCTGGTGCTGACCGGCGCCTTGTTCGCCACCAGGTTCTCGTAATTGCCGCCACTGACCTGGGTGATGCTGTTGCTGACAGCAGCGGGCCCCTGATAGGCATCATTGCTCACCGGCGCAGTGACCGAGGCAGAGCTCTGGCCGACGCCGATGGTGATGGTCTGGCCGTTGGCCAGGGTCACCAGCACTGGGCTGCCGGTGACCGGTGCATTGATCGAGGCGGTGTAGACGATGCTGCCGCCTTCGGCCACCGACGGCGTGGCAGTCAGGGTTACGGTCGAGGTATCGAGCGAATCGCTGACCACGGTTGTCGCCGGCGTCTTGTCGGCGACCAGGCTCTCGAAATTGCCACCTACGGCCTTGTCGATACTCAGGGCAACGCTGCTGCCGCTCTTGTAGACGTCATTGGCCGCCGTTTGCACATTGAAGCTGGCGCTGCTCTGTCCGGCGGCAATGGCAAGTGTCTGGCCATTGGACAGGGTAACGGTAACAGGCGTCTGCGCCGGGTTACTCAGGGTCACCGTATAGGTGATCACGCCGCCCTCGGTCACGCTCGGTGTTGCAGTGCGGGTAGCGGTGGTGAGGTCGATGGTGTCGACGATCTGGGTAGTCGCTGGGGTAGCGTCGATGTTGACGCTCAGGCCGCCACCGCTGGTGCCGGTGATGTTCGTCGAGACGTGCCCGCTATCGAGGTAAACATCGTCGCTGGGCGTCACGCCGACATTGATCGAGCCGCTGGTCTGACCGGCAGCGATGACGATCACTGCCCCGTTGGACAAGCTCACACTGAGGTCAGTGGTGGGTGCTTGGCCGACAGTCGCGGTGTAGGTGATCACCCCACCCGCCTCGGTAAGGGTCGGTGTCGCACTCAGTGCCACGGCAGTTGCGGCGCCAGCGGCGGGCGGTGTTGCGACGCTGTCGCGGGTGGTATCGAGCCCGGCGGTTTGCTCGAAGCGCAGCGCTTCGGAGAAATTCAGCGGCCCGGTGGGGTAGCCCACCGACGGGTCGACCACCCCGGCAGTCTCCTCGAGTATGACAAAGGTATGCCCGCCGCCAACCGAGCCGTCGCCGCCTGCTGGGGTCGGGCCTGCTGCTGTCGCTTCAAGATCGGTGGTCGGGTCGGCGCCGGCCTGGATCGCCTGTTGCAGCTCTTCGACCGAGGGCGCCGCCTGGGCGCTGGCCTGGCTCAGGTCGGTGCTGCTGGCGGGCGTCTCGGCACTCCACTGGGTTTCCCGGCCCAGGTCGAGCAAGCGGCCGTCGGCCAACTGCAACGTCACTGCGCCACCGGGGCCGGTGAGAACCTGATCTCCGGCAAACAGTCGATCGCCTTCGATGAGAACTCGCCGGATGCCTTCTGGGGATACTGCGACGACTTGGCCAACAATGCTTTTAACGATGGCTACGACAGTGCTCATGAGACTCTCCGGGTTACCCGATCGGTAGCTTCCATGCCCAGCCAGCAAGAGAATGCGGCGAGCAGATGGAATAATTCAAAGTTGTTTTACGTTGAACGCACTCACTTACTGGTTATAACTTTCCGACTATGATGCCGATGTTTGGATGATGGCTGTGAACACTCGATACTTACGAGGGGCTGCAAGTCATGTCACATCGAGAGTTGTACAATTGCCAACTCTTACTTTTGTATTAGTCATCGCCGTGCTTGAGGCTTCAGGCCAATGCCTACTCTAGGTTTAGCTATGAACCTGCGATCAAATGTTCCAAAAATCTTCAAAGCAGCGACTCCTGGAAGGCTTGTTGAATCATCTTGAAAGGCTCAATATCGGGCTCTACAGAAGATTGTCGTGGGTTGGGGTGCAGAATTCACAGCCGGGCCTTGCATCGAATCAAGCACGCGTTAGGCTTGGTAAAAGGGTCCGATTAATAGTGTGGCGAAGAGCTACCAAGTTGCCAGGTTGCCAGGTTGCCAGTGCCTGAGAAATGAAACTCTCAGCGCAGAGCAACGTCAGGGTTAGAAACAGTTATGGGTTACTTGGCCACCAGCCTCGGCCCAACAAGTGCTATGCAATACCAGGTTTGATTGCAAATAGCCGTTAGCGGGTTAATGGCTTGGACCTGGGTGAGCCTCCCAGGCAATGCCTGAAGTGCGCACCTACCCCATCTACCGCCAGGATGAAGAGAGCGCCGCGTGGAATCCGAAGTCAGTCGAGTCCAACTCAGTCACGATCCACGTAGTCAGCACGATGACCCGTTGCTGGATAGCCTGCTGACCCTGTGTGTCCTGCACCAGAAGCCCGCCAGCCGGGCCATGCTCACCACCGGCCTGCCGTTGCCGGCCCAGCGCCTGAGCCCTGAATTGTTGCCCCGTGCGGCGGCCCGTGCCGGTTTGCAAGGTCGCTTGCTGCAACGCAAGCTGGAGCAGATCCCAAGCATCGCGATGCCGGCCATGTTGCTGCTCAAGGAAGGCCGCAGCGCCGTCTTGCTCGGCTGGGAGAACGCCGACACCGCGCGGCTGCTGCTCAGTGAAAGTGACGGCGGTGAGGTGCTTGTCAGCCGCGAGGCCCTGCTGGGCGACTACAGCGGCAAGGTGTTCTTTGCCCAGCCGCAGCACAAGTACGACGTCAATTACGGCAACCTGATCCCACGTGCGCGTTCCTGGTTTCGCGACACCCTGCTGCGCAGCAAATGGCTGTACATCGACGCCATTGCCGCCAGCCTGGTAATCAACCTGATCGCCTTGGCCGCGCCGCTGTTCGTCATGAACGTCTACGACCGGGTGGTGCCCAACCAAGCCACCTCGACTCTCTGGGTGCTGGCTGTGGGCATCACCGGGGCCTACATTTTCGATCTGATCCTCAAGGGTCTTCGCAGCCTGTGTCTGGACCTTGCCGGAAAGAAAACCGACCTGATCATCTCGGCCACGTTGTTCGAACGCATCGTCGGCATGGCCATGAAGTACCGCCCGGCACGGGTCGGTAGCTACGCGCAGAACATCCACGAGTTCCAAGGGTTGCGCGACTTCCTCGCCTCACTGACCCTGACCAGCCTGATCGACCTGCCCTTTACCCTCCTGATCCTGATCGTCATCGCCATTATCGGTGGCCACCTGGTGTGGATTCCGGTGATCGCCTTCCCGCTGGCGCTGGGCATCGGCTACGCCTTGCAGAAGCCGTTGATGTCGACCATGGAGCGGACCATGGCCCTGGCCTCCGAGCGCCAGTCCAGCCTGATCGAAACCCTGGCCGGGCTCGACGCGGTGAAGGTCAACAATGCCGAGAGCGAACGCCAGTACATGTGGGAGCAGACCCTCGGCACCCTCAGTCGACTCGAGCTGCGGGTCAAGGTGCTCTCGGGGCTGGCGATGAACATCACCCTGCTGATCCAGCAACTGGCGGGCGTGGCGATGATATGTGTGGGGGTCTACCTGATCATCGATGGCCACCTGAGCATGGGCGGCCTGGTTGCCTGTTACATGCTTAGCGGCCGCGCGCTCGGCCCGCTCGGCCAGCTCAACGGGCTGTTGGCCCGGTATCAACAGGCCAAGGTGACCATGGCCGCGACCGACCAGATGATGGAGCTGCCGCAAGAGCGCAACTTCGAGGAGCGCCCGCTAAGCCGCCAGGTCCTGCAGGGCGCCATCGAATTTCGTGGTGTCGACTTTACCTATCCGAACCAGCAGAACCAGGCGCTCAAAGGTATCAACTTGAGTGTCCGCCCGGGCGAGAAGGTCGGCATCATTGGCCGCAGCGGCTCAGGCAAGAGCTCGCTGGCCAAGCTGATCGTCGGTCTCTACGAAGCGGACAATGGCTCGTTGCTGGTCGATGGCGTGGACATTCGCCAGATCGATGTCAGCGAGCTGCGCCACAACATCGGCTACGTCCCCCAGGATATCCAACTGCTGGCAGGCACCCTGCGTGACAACCTGGTCAGTGGCGCCCGCTACATCGAGGACGAAATGATCCTGCAGGCCGCCGAGCTGTCCGGCGTGCACGAATTCGCCCGGCTGCACCCGGACGGATACGAGCTGCAGGTCGGCGAGCGAGGACAGAACCTTTCCGGCGGCCAGCGGCAGAACGTCGCCCTTGGTCGCGCCTTGCTGCTTAACCCACAGATCCTGCTGCTCGATGAGCCGACCAGCGCCATGGACAACACTGGCGAAGAGCGCCTCAAGCAGCGCTTGCAGGCCGTAATCGAAGGCAAGACCGTGCTGCTGGTGACCCACCGCGCCTCGCTGCTGTCGCTGGTAGACCGGCTGATCGTCATCGATCGCGGCCAAGTGGTCGCCGACGGCCCGAAAGCGGCCGTCATGGAAGCGCTGAAGAAGGGGCAGATCAGTGTTGCATAAGCTTGATATGGGCCAGCTCAAGGACAACCTGCGCCGCTACTTCAAGGGGTCGGAGTCGCTCAGCGGGCAACCCCTGCCCGAGGTCAACAAGGCACTGATCGAAGATGCCCCGCGGGTGGTGCGCATGACCATCTGGGGAGTGATCGCGTTCTTCCTGTTCCTGATCGTCTGGGCCTGTTTCGCCCCGATCGATGAAGTCACCCGTGGCGAAGGCAAGGCGATTCCGTCGTCCAAGGTGCAGAAGATCCAGAACCTCGAAGGCGGCATCGTCGCCGAGATTTTCGCCAAGGAAGGGGAGGTCGTCGAAGTTGGCCAGCCACTGCTGCGCTTGGATGAAACCCGCTTTGCCTCCAACAAAGGCGAAACTGAAGCCGATCGGGTCGCCATGGCCCTGCGGGTGGAGCGTCTCAGTGCAGAAGTCGAAGACGTGCCATTGAAGATCGACGATAAGTTGCGCGAGAGCTCGCCTAACCAGGCCGCCAGCGAGGAGTCGCTGTACCAGAGCCGGCGCCAGCAATTGCATGACGAGATCGGCGGCCTGGAGCAGCAGTTGGTCCAGCGCCAGCAGGAGCTGCGCGAGTACAACTCCAAACGCGCCCAGTACGCCAGCGGCTTGCAGCTGCTGCGCCAGGAGATCGCCATGTCCGAGCCGTTGGTGGCCAAGGGCGCGATCTCCCAGGTCGAGATCCTCCGCCTGCGCCGTTCTGAGGTGGAGAACCGTGGCCAGATGGATGCCACCGCCCTGGCCATCCCGCGTGCCGAGGCGGCGGTCAAGGAGATCCAGAGCAAGATCGAAGAGACCCGCGGCAAGTTCCGCAGCGACGCCCTGACCCAGCTCAACGAGGCGCGCACCGAGCTGAGCAAAGCCACCGCCACCAGCAAAGCGCTGGATGATCGGGTCAACCGCACCCTGGTGACCTCACCGGTGCGCGGCGTGGTCAAGCAGCTGCTGGTCAACACCATCGGCGGGGTGATCCAGCCGGGTGACGACATCGTCGAGATCGTCCCGCTCAATGACAGCCTGGTCATCGAAGCGAAAATCCTGCCCAAGGACATCGCCTTCCTGCACCCCGGCCAGGAAGCCACGGTCAAGTTCACCGCCTACGACTACACCATTTACGGCGGGTTGAAGGCCAAGCTCGAACAAATCGGCGCCGACACCATCACCGATGAAGACAAGAAAACCACCTACTACCTGATCCGCCTGCGCACCGACCGTAGTCACCTGGGCACTGACGAAAAACCGTTGCTGATCATTCCTGGCATGGTGGCGACAGTGGACATCATGACCGGCAAGAAGACCATCATGAGCTATCTGCTCAAGCCGATCATCAAGGCACAGAGCGAGGCCTTGCGCGAAAGGTGATCGAGCAGCCTAGCGCCGGCGGGCCTGGCGATAGGCTGCATCAGGCCTTTGAGGTAACCTTGATCCATTCGTGTGCAATGCCATCGAAAGGATCTGCTCATTTCCACGCCATCGTTAAACCGTCGCCATGTTCTGTGCCTGCTGACTGCCGCGCCGGTGGTCTTCGGCCTGACCAGCCTGTCGGGCTGCAGCCGCTCAACTGGAGTCCAGGGCAGCTTTCTGCAACTGTGGAAAAGTCACGCCGAGCTCGACTGCAAGCAATGGCAACGGCGCATGGCGGCGATGGCCGACATGGGCTGCCGTACGCTCACCCTGCAGTGGGTCGGCCTGGTGGGCGGCGAGTCGCCGTGGATGATCCCTGAGCCGATGCTGCAAACCGTATTCGACCTGGCCCGCGAAGAAGGCATGCAGGTGCAGGTTGGTTTGCCATTCGACAATGCTTGGTGGCAAGCCCTGGGGGCGCCGCCACAAGAGCAGGCGGCGTTCTTTGCCAAATCCCTGGAAGACGCTCGACGCTACATGAGCAGCTCGCCATGGCCAAATCATCCGGCGTTTGCCGGCTGGTACATCCCGTATGAGCTTGAGCAGTATCACTGGGATACCGCCGAACGCCAGCAGCGTCTGGCGCAATGGCTCGGCGCACTGGCCGACAGCGCTCGCCACAGCAGTGGCCGCGCGCCGTCGATTTCTACCTACTACAGCGTGCTGCAGACCGATGGCTCATTGCTGCAGCTGTGGCGCACCTTGCTTGATAGCACTGCGCTGCGCCCGGTGGTGCAGGATGGCGTCGGCGTAGCTGGCTGGGCCAACCTGCAAGCGATCGAGCCATTGCTGCTGGAGCTGCGTCGGCGCCAGGTGCCCTTCGATGTGGTGGTGGAGCTGTTCGAGCAACTGCCCTCAGAAAAAAACGATGGCAGCGACTTCAAGGCACGGTCGGCGGATTACACCCGCGTGCGCCGCCAGTTGGAGTGGGCCAAGACCACCGGTGCCGAGCAGGTGGTGGCGTTTGCCCTGGATCCTTGGGCGCTGGGTGATGATCCGCGAGCGCGGCGCCTGCACCAGGACTGGTTGCGCGGGCACGGCTGATCAGCTAACGGTCGTCAGTCAACGATTTGCCGTCTGAGACAATGCTATCGCGGGGCAAGCCCGCTCCCACGGTGGCAAGGTCGTCAAAGTGAACGGCCAATGATCTCGCGCATCACTTCACTGGTCCCGCCAAAGATTCTCAGCGCCCGCGCATCGGCCCAAGCGCGGCCGATGCCATACTCGCTGCTATAGCCATAGCCACCATGCAACTGCAGCAGCTGATCAAGAATCTGCCCCTGCAGCTCTGTCGCATTGAGCTTGGCCATGGCCGCGACCACCGGGTCCAGGCTGCCGTCGATCAATTGCCGCGCACAGTCATCGAGGAACACCCGCAGCATGGTCAATCGCGCTCGCGCATCGGCAAGGATAAAGCGGTTGTGCTGATGGTCGCTGACTCGCTTGCCAAAGACTTTGCGCTCACGGGTATAAGCCAAGGTCTGCTCCAGCATCCCCTCGACATGCGCCGCAGCCCGCAGGGCAATCGCCAGGCGCTCGCGGGCCAGCTCCCGACCCAGGTACTCGAACCCAGCATTCTCCTCGCCCAGCAGGCAGTCTGCCGGTACCCGTAGCGCGTCGAAGAACAGCTCGCAGGTGTCCTGGGCATGCTGGCCAATCTTGGTCATGGGGTTGCCTTTGCTCAGCCCTGGTAAACCGGCCTCGACACAGAACAGCGACAGCCCGCGCGCACCCAGGTCTGGCTCGGTGCTGGCGACGACAATGATCAGGCCCGCATTGACGCCGTTGGTAATGAACGTTTTCTGGCCATTGAGCACGTAGTGCTCGCCGTCGCGCTCGGCGCGGCAACGGATCGCTTTTAGGTCGCTGCCAGCACCCGGCTCGGTCATGGCGATGGCGCCGATCAGTTCACCAGCGGCCATCGCTGGCAGCCAGCGGTCTTTCTGCGCCTGGCTGCCGAGGCTGAGCAGGTATGGCGCGACCATGTCGGAGTGGATCGAAAAACCGATGCCCAGGCAGTTGGCGCGGGCCAATTCTTCGATCACCACCATGGCGTGGCCAAAGTCGCCACCGGCACCATAGGGCGTGGGCAGGGCCGAGCACAGCAAGCCTTGGGCACCGGCTTCGCGCCAGAGCTCAGGGGGCGTCACCCCGGCACGTTCCCAGCTGTCGTAATGCGGCAGGATGCGCTCGTCGATAAAGCGTCGGACCTGGTCACGGAACAGCTCATGGTCGTCGCGAAAAAGGCTACGCATGGCCACTTACCGGGCAAACGCAGCAGTGCTGCTGAGTTCACCGCGCAGCACCGGCTGCTGGGCGCTGCCGGTGAGAAACAGTGCGTAGTGATCACCCGGCTGCAACTGCGGCAAGGCCAGCGCCTTGGCCTGCACCGCGCCGCAACCGGCGCTCAGGCTGGCGCTTACCGGATTGATCGCGCGGGCCTGGGTGGCGTTAGGCTTGACCTCGGCGAACAGCGTTGGGCCGCCACCGTCGACCTGCAACTGGCCGGCTGGGCAGTCACTGGCCAGGTTGTAGAAGCGCAGCTCGGCCTTCAATGCATCGTCGCTGGCAGCGCTGTCGTCCAGTACCAGTAGCTTGCCGTCGTGCAGCACCAGGCTCTGGTAGCTGTCGGCGGCGACCGTAAGGGTGCCGACGGTCTTGCCGGCAATGCGTACCGCGAAGGGTTCGCCGCCCTTGATCACGTTGTAGCTGCTGGCCAGGCGTTCGTCGCCAAGGCGCTGCGGCGGGTTCTGGCCCAGCTGCACTTCGACGCTATCCGCTGTTGGTTGCAATACCCGAACGAAGGCCGAGCCTGCCGGTGGCCGCGGTGCATACAGCTGCGCCAGCTTGCCTTCGGCATGCACCAGGGCGGGCAGGCCACTCCCGAGCAGCAGGGCAGTGGCGAGCAGGGCGGACAGTTTCATTGGGTCTCCTTGGGGCGTTTCAGGCGGGTTTCCTGGTATAGCGCGGCGAGGCGCTTGCGGTCGACCTTGTCCGACAGCGTACCGGGGAAGCGGCCACAGGCGAGCAGTTCCGAGGGAATCATATAGGCAGGCAGGCGACTGGCCAGGTGTTGCTTCCAGTCGGCCAACGCCGTAGGCAGTGGGCCGAGAGTCGCAGCTGGCAGCTCGAGCGTTTCGACAAAACCAATCATCCGCACCAGGGTGCCGTCGGGGCGGCGCAGGGCCACCGTTGCCGCAGCGCTGACGCCCGGCAGACTGGCCAGGCCCGCATCCACTTCGCCCAGCTCGATGCGGTAGCCGTGCAGCTTGATCTGGTCGTCGCGCCGGCCATGGAAGAACACCCGGCCGTGCTCGTCGATCTCGGCCAGGTCGCCACTGCGGTAGGCGCGTTTGCCGTTGTGTTCGAACAGCACCGCAGCGCTCAGGTCTGGACGATTGAGGTAGCCACGCATGACGTGGTCACCGGCAATGCACAGCTCACCGTCCACCAGGAACAGCTCGGCATACGGCTTGGCGCGGCCGATCGATAGCGGCTGGGTGCCCGCGTCGAGTGGCGGCAGAATCTCGATCCAGGTGGTCGAGCAGGTCGCCTCGGTTGGGCCGTAGGAATTGATGATGCGTGCCTTGGGGAAGCGCGCCCAGAGCTGGTTGGCCAGGGTTGGGGTCAGCGACTCGGCGCCAAACACGAATACTTGCAGGTGCGGTAGGTGAGCGGCGTCGAATTCATCATTGAGCAACTGCTGGCGGACGAACGAGGGTGTCGATGCCCACACCTGCACCTGGCTGTCGGCCAAGTAGCCAACGAAGTCCAGGGGCGCTGCGATCACCTCACGCGGGCACAGCACGCACTGGCCACCTAAGGCCAGCGCGCCGCACAGGTCGAACAGCGAAAAGTCGAAGCTGAACAGCATCTGGTTCATGAACGTCGGCCGCGCGCCGAGTCCCAGGCAGTCGCGGATCCAGCCAGCGAACAGCGCCACGCTGTCGCGGCCGATCTGCACCCCTTTCGGATCGCCGGTGCTGCCGGAGGTGAACATGATGTAGGCAAGGTCTGCTTCGGCCAGCGGTGTCGCCTGGGCTACACCGGCCTCGAAGCGGTCGGTTGCTGCATCGTAGTAGTGTCCTGCGCCGACCAGCTCGATGATCCGTTGCAGTCGCTGTGGTGGGTTGATGCTGTCCAGCGGCACGTAGGTGACGCCCAGGCGCAGGCAACCGAGCATGGCCACGACGAATTCGATCTGCTTGTGGCCGCTGATCACCAGCGCCGTGCCCGGCATGATACCCGCTGCGCTGGCGCGCAGCTGCCAGGCTTCGACGGCCAGCTGCAAGCCGGCCCAGTCCAACACCCGGCTGGCGTCACGCAGCGCCGGGGCGTCGGCGTTGTGTTCAAGGTCGGCGAATTGACAGCGGTCGAAATCGAAATGCATCTGGCGGCGCTCCTGGCTACACGCTGATCGGGCTTAGCCGCGGCTGGCCTGGATGAACGCGGCCAGCGCGTCGATCGACTCCAGGTGCTCGTCGATCTCGGTCGGCGGCACCTTGCAGCCGAACTCGTTCTTCACCGCCATGACGATATCGACGGCGGTCATCGAGTCGACCAGGCCCGACTCGATCAGCAGGTCGTCGTGCTCGACGGCGGTGCCGATGACGTTTTCAATGATCTGTGCCAGTTGCTGCTTGAGGGTTTCGTCGCTCATGTCGATCACTCCGGGAAAGTCAGAATTGGAAGTACAGGAAGCGCGCTTCCTTGTGCAGGTTGATCAGGCACAGCACCAGCAGCAGCGCCATGATCACCAGCCATTTGAGGTTCGGTGCCCAGCGCAATGCGGCGGGGCCATCCAGTTGTACGCGGGCCAGCGACGGCGAGAAGCCGCCCATGATCTGCTGTGAGTTGGGCAGGAACCACGCCACTGCCAGCACCGCGAGGATATGCAGCGCCTCCAGGTGGCGGCCGAGCAGCATGCGCCAGGCATCGCCCCAGGCGATTGCAGTCGGATACACGGCCTCTGGCAGGCTGCCCAGGCCACGCAGGCCGAACATTCCTTCAACCAGTAGCACAGCGTCGTGAGTCGACTCGGCGCGGAAGAAAGCCTGGGCGACGATGACTGCGGCGAAGGTCAGCAGTACGCAGCCCGCAGTCTTCAAGCGGCTCTTGCTGGCCTTGTTGCGGCCCACCACGAAAATCCGCCAGGCATGGTTGATCGACAGGTAAGCGGCATGCAGCAGGCCAAAGATCAGGAACTGCAAACCGGCGCCGTGCCAGATGCCAGCCAGGCCCATGGTGAAGGCGGTCGGCAGCACGATGGCAGCGGCAAAGCCGCCTGCGGTGGCCGCGCCCTGGGTGCCGACCGGCAGCCCCCGCTTGCTGCGCCAGTCGGACACGGCCATGGCCACCGGGTAGTACAGGTAGGCGGTCAGGTAGCGGGTCAGGGTCATGTGCCAGCGCGACCAGAAGTCGATGATGTTGCTGGCCTTGTACGGCGAATTGAAGTTCAGCGGGAAGCGGATGCCGAACATCTTGGCCAGGCCCAGGGCCATGTCGGAGTATCCGGAAAAATCGAAATACAGCTGCAGCGCGTAGGCGATCCCGGTGCCCCAGGCGGCCCACAAACCCAGCGTGCCAGGCTCGGCAAAACCGGCATCGGCATAGGGCGCGATGGGGTCGGCGAGCAGCACTTTCTTGGCCAGGCCGATGATGAACAGCATGCCGCCGACGCTGAGGTTTTCGGCGCGGAAGCGGTAGTTATCCGGTTTGGCGAACTGCGGCATCATCTCCTTGTGATGGAGGATCGGCCCGGCGATCAGGTGCGGGAAGAAGGTCACGAACAGCACGTAGCTGAGCAGACTGCGCTCCTTGACGATGCCGGCACGACAGTCGAGCAGGTAGCCGATCTGGGTGAAGGTGAAGAACGAAATCCCCAGCGGCAAGATGATGTCGTCCAGGCGCGTGCCAGCCAAGCCCCAGTCCTGGGCAAAGTTGACCAGGGTGACGAAGTACTTGTAGTGGAACAGCAAGGCCAGGTCCGCACCGACCCCTAGGGTGGTGATCAGCAGTTGCAGGCGGGTGCGCCCAGCTGCGCCGAGGATCGCCAGGCTGACCAGGTAGTTGAAGGCGATCGAGCCGATCAACAGCAACACGAACTGCGGGTTCCACCAGCCATAGAACACGATCGAGGTGAAGCACAGCCACAACGCGGCGCCGCGCAGGCTGCGAGCGGCGATCAGGTAGTGCGCGGCCAGGGTCAGCGGCAGGAACAACAGCAAGAACAGGTATGAGTTAAAGAGCATGCTCAGCCTCGCAAGCCGGTAGCGTGGCCAGCACGGCGCGTTCATCGGCGGTTAGCGGCAGCGACAGGGCGCTTTCGGAAAACTCCCAGATCACCAGCTTGAGCGTGCGCGGCCAACGCTCACGCTTGTGCAGTGCAGCCAGCAAGGCGCCGCAGAACTGCCCGCCATCCAGGCTCTGGTTCCACACCTGTTGGCCGAGGTTGCGGCCCAGCCGCTCGCCAAAGGCGCTGCGCCGGCCATTCGAGCTGCCGACCAGGAGCACTTGCACCGCTGGCGTGTCGTCAAGCAGGCCACCGCCACGGCGCGGTACGATCTGCTCGGGCTGTTCCTGGTCCAGTGCTGGCCGCCAGGCCGCCGCAGCGTGCTCCAGGCCGGCCAAGGTGATCAGGTCGCCCATGCGTGGTTGGGCTGGGCCGGCGCCGCTGCTGTCGAACTGTTGCTCGCGTTTGCCGCCAAGCAGCGGCAGGGCAGCGGCGGCTACGGCATCGGCAGCGGCTTGGGCGCCGACGGCATTGAGGTGGACGTCGGTGCGGAAGAACCGCGGCGCCTGCTCGGCGCCTGCGGCCAGTGCCGTAGCGAGGTCGACATAGGCCACACCGGCTTCGGCCAGGCTGGCCTGCCATTGGCCCAATCGCGCCTGCATCTGTGCCGACTGCTGCAGGCCACACAGGGCGTGGGTTTCGATCCGCGCCTTGTCTGGCACTGCCACCAGCAGCACCTGCAGGCCCTGTTCACGCAACTGCCCGCTCCAATGACGCATCAGGCGCAGGCGCGCCTCGTAGGCCCCGCTTGTACCCGGTTGCGCGCGCAGGCCGTCGCGATAGAACAGCCAGCCCGGGCAGCCCTGTACCACCTGCGCGCCAAGATCGCCCAGCAGGCGATAGCGCACGGCGGCGCTCAAGGTATCGGCGTTGTCCTGCAACTTCGGTTGCAGCGCTTCGCCGAGCGCCTTGCCGGCGTCACCGTCCAACCATGCCGAGGGTTTCAGCCGCGCAGGGTCGAGCTTGCCGTTGTACAGCAGCCACAAGCCGCAAGCCTGGGCGAGCAGCAGCAAGGCGATCACCGCAGCGGCATAGCGGCGGTGCGAGGGCGCAGCGGCCGGGTCTCGCTCAGCCATGCATCAACGTCCGAGGGCGCTGCGCAGGCGCTGGCGCCAGGCGTCGGCGCTCATGATCGAGGCGTTGTCCCACAGGCCGCTGGCCTGCGGGCCTTGCGCGTAGGTCGGCTCGAACATCTGCCAGACCAGCACTTGCGGCGGGTTGTTCTTGAAGTCGGCCGACTCCAGGTACTCCAGGAGCATGATCCACTGGCCGACGTTGCCCGGCTTCCAGTTCACCGAAACCGGTCGATCGACACTGTTGGAGAGCTTTTGCGGGAAACCGAAGTACGGCTGGACCATGCTGTGGCCGGTGACATGCACTGGCGCCGGGGCGCTGTCGAGCAGGCCGGTGGCCGCCGCTTGGCGGCGCACGGTGAAGGTCTCCCGGCCAGTTTGCTTGCGCTGTTCGGGGGTCAGGAAGCGTTCGGCCAGGTCACCAAAACGACGTTCCTTGAACTCGCTACCCAGGGTCATGCCGCTGCCAGCGCTGCCCTTGAGCGCAGGCACATCGCGCTTGATCTGCTCGGCGGTGGCCTGGGCGGTGGCGTCGGCGGCCACTTGGGTCCAGTGTTGGTCGGTGCGGTAGAACACGTCCTTGCCGCCCTGGCGCACCTGCTCGAGTACCGCTGCGTCGTCCAGGGCACTGATGCCGGCCTTGTGCAGGCTGGCGAGAATGCTCTGATACCGCTGTTGGACTTGCGCGCTGAGGGTTTTGCCTGCGGGCAGCTTGTCCTGGTAGAAGCGGGTCTTGTCCGGCAATACCAGCACTTGCAAGTGCACGCCACGCGCGGCCAGCGCCTGCTGGGCATCCTTGATCAACGCGGTGGAGGCTTCGATGCCACGGCTGTCGACTTCGGTAAGGCTGCCCCAGCCAGGGAACAACCAGCCATCCTTGCCTTGGATGACGATGGAAGAGTCATCGGCCTGGGCGTTGATCGCGGCGCAGCCGAGGCTGGCGGCGAGCAAGGCGCTAGCCAGGCGTTTGCATGAAACAGTGAACAGAGGAAGCGACAGCATGTGTGGGGTCCTCAATATGACAATGTCAGGTTCATGAACAGGCCTTCAGCCCGTTCGGTGGCACCGCCGCCGATGGCGAAGCGGTACTGGGCCGTCCAATCGAGATAGGAGCGGGGTGTGTGGTAATGGTCTTCGCGGAACCAGTAGCGCAGACCGATGCCGGGGCCTGCGGCCATCGACCAGGAGCCTTGGTCGCGGGTCAGGGAGTAGCGTTTGTTTTCCAGTACAGAGGCCAGCTCACCGCTGGCGCCATGCAGGTCAGTGGCCTGGTCCTTTTGCCAGATCACGTCGGCGGCACCGACAATGTGTGGGAACACCACAAAGTGTGGAGAGAGCCCGGCGACGCGGAAACTCCGGCCAAGACGGATTTCATTGCTGAGGAACAGCTGCTCACGCTTCAGGCGCCCGTTGGCTTCGGCCAGTTTGTCGGTCTTCGAGCCTTGGTTGTCGACGTCGTACAGGGTGTAGCTCGCGGAGTTGTCTTCCAGCGAGTAGCCCAGCTGTGAGTAGGCGTCCACTGTCCACCAACTGGTCTCGTTCATGCGCAGGTCGGTGCCACGGTAGAAACCGTAGGTGGCGTAGGCCAGCCAACCACCAGCGCCGTCCTTGAGCTTGTAGTTCAGCAAGGCGCCGTTAATGCGATCATCAACGGGCCGCGCCTCGTTTTCAGCCGCAATCGCCTGCTGAATATCACAACGGTCACTGTTCTTGGCCGGGTTAGCCGTGCCTTCCCGGGTCGCAGAACCAATCAGGAAACGCCGCTCCAGGCCGAAGGTAAAGCCAGTATCGGAAAGCAAATAGCGAACGCCCAGGGAGCCAATGGTGCTGGGGAATCCACTGACCGATTTCGAGTCACTGGAGCCGCCATCGGGCAACGAAGCCTTGCTGCACGGGTCGATCGCGCCTTGCGATTTGAACTTGCCGCCTTCGTCCCACAGGGTATTGGACAGCCGCCCGTAAACTTCCAGAACCCCGTTCTGGTCATTGAACTGGCTAGGCCGCCAATACAGCTCGGCAGTGCTGACGACCGAATCACCCGCCGAACTCTGCCCGGCGTTGGCAATGGTGGTGCTGGGCCGCGCGCCACGGTAGCTGGTGGTCACCGTGGCGCCCCATTCGCGGTCGAAACCGGTGATGGCGCTACGGGTGTTGTAGCGCTGCTCATCGTTCAGATCGAGCGTGCCGTGGTCATCCATGTCGATGGCGTGCTTGAGCTTGCGCACGGCGGCGGGCTTGTCGCCCATCGATGACAACGCATAGGCCTCGTCGAGGATGACCGTTTTGGGTGCCTTGCCAGTGTCGCGCGCGGCGCGGAAGTCTTCCCGGGCGCGGGCCGGCTGGGCGGTGCGCATGCGCAAATAGCCACGCTGCATCAGTAGCTCGGCATCGCTTGGGGTGCGCGCAATTGCATCGCTCAGGCGCTGTTCAGCTTCCGCGGCTTGCTGGTCGTTGCCCGCTGCCAGGGCGGTGGTCAGCAGGCGGTGAAATTCCAGGTTGTCCGGGTCTTGTTCAGTGGCCTTGCGTGCCTGGCGGATCGCCTCCTGGTAATCCTGCCGCGCATAGGCCGCGTAGGCTTCGCTGGCTGGCCCAGCGGCGCCGCCGGCATCGGCCGGGAGCAGCTCGCACTGGGTGCCGTAAGGGGTGTCCTGGCAGGACTGGCGTGGCGCTGGGTAGTTGCTCAGGTTCAATGCGGCGCTAGGGCGGCGGTCGTCGTGCAACGTTTGTAAGCGTCGGGCCACCGCTTCGTCGTTGGCATCCAGCGGCGTCAGCAGGGCTTGGGCGCGGGCCGAGTCACCGGCGGCCAGTGCCGCGTCGATGGCGATCAGCCTCACGTTGCGCAGCTGCTCTTCGTCGAGCCAGTCCTGGGCCATGGCAGCGTCGAAGTCGTCGTTGGCCACTTGCGCCTTGCCCTGGAACTGACGCAGGTAAGCGCGCATGACCAGCATCACGGTGCTTTCGTCATCGACTTCAAGGGCGTCGTTGGCTGCCTGTTCGGCAGCGGCCGGCTGGTTGTCGAGCAGCAGCACGGTGACCAGCAACAGGCGGTGGCTGGAGATGTCCGGTGCCAGGCTGACGGCTTCACGCGCCAGCGGTACAGCGTCACCTGGGCGGTTGGCAATCAGGGCCTGGTAGGCCTGCTCGGCCGGGCGCACAGCCATCCGCCGCTTGAGGGTCTGGCGGCGGGCTTCGAGGTCGCTGGTATTGGGTGCGCCCAAGGCGATGGCGGTGCCCGCCGCCTCGGCTGCTTGCGGCCAGCGCTGCTGGGCTTCCAGGCTGTCCAGCCAGAGCAACGCCCAGGGACCTTGGCTTGGATCGGTACGAAAGGCCCGTTCGGCATCGCGCTCGGCGGCAGGCATGTCGCCTGCGTTGTAGGCTGCATAGGCCTTGGTCGCGAGCGGGAAGCCCTTCTGGTAAGCGGCTGAGGTAGCTGGACCGCTGCCGGCACCGGGGTTGCTTTGCAGATTGACCACCGCCGCTTGCAGGCCAGGGTCGCGCACGCCGCGCTTGAGTGCGCGCTGCGCGGCCTGTCGGGCTTCATTGCGCCGCCCTAGCTTCTGCAGGGTATAGACCTTGAGCAGGTTCAGCCGGGCTACGTCTGGGCGCAGCGCCAGCGCTGCATCGACCTGTTGCAAGGCGTCGCGATAGCGCCCGCCCTGATAGCTGCGATAGGCCTGGTCGGCCTGTTCCCAGGCCACTCCTTGCAGCGGCACCTCGGGTGCGGCCGCAGCCGGCGAGATACTGGCGCAGCAGAGCAGGGCGCTGAACAGCGCGAAGGCAGGACGAGCAGAATTCATGACGGTTCGAGGACCTGTTTCTTCGCAGTTGGCGCCGGCGCCGGTGAGTCGTTGACGGGTTCGGGCTCGCCGGTCTCGCGCTGGAACAGGATCGCCTCGTTGAGGGTGTCTTCGTCCAGATAGCCGTGTTCGAGCAGAATCTGCCCCAGCGGCTTGTGTTCATCGGCCTGGGCTTGCAGGGCCTTGGCCAGAATGGTGTCGTCGATGGCGCGCCACGACAGCAACAGCTCGCCCAGACGCAGGCGTTGTTGTTGCAGCTGGTCGGAGGAGGGGAAGTCGTGCATGGTCTTGTCCCAGACCAGCGCCTTGCCCAGGAACAGATGCCCCAGGTACAGACGCCAGGCCCGGGCTGCGGCCATGGCGTTGATGAAGTTGCCGATGATCATCCGTGGCCCGGACAGCAGCGCATGTTCCCAGCCGTACAAGCGGCCGACGAAGTAGGCGCGCTGTAGCAAGCGCAGGCTCAGCGCCAGGGTGTTGGCCCACATCAGGTCGAGCAGGCCGCTGTTGGGCGAGAAGGCAGAGGGGAAGAACACGTCCCAATGACCGGTGGCGCTGATCGCCAGGAACACCAAGTGCTGGGCGAGCAGCACGTAGGCCAGGATGGCGATGAACGAGGTGATCAAACCCTTGCGATCACGGAACAACAGGTACTTGGTGGCCAGCGAGCCGGCCCAGCCAACCTGGCTCCAACCCTGCAGGCCGATGCCCAGGGTCCAGCGCGCCTTTTGCCGGTAGGCGGTGCGGAAGGTGTCAGGGAAGTACTCCCGCACGCCCAGTGGCATGTGGATCGCCACCATCTTGTCCTTGCCGTTGCCGAACCAGGTGGTGCGCTTGGCCACATAGTCGACCGGAAACTTGCCGAAGATCTGCTTCATCCCACGCCGCGCCAGGCGCGCGCCAATGTCGTAGTCCTCGGTCAGGGTGTCGGTGTTGAACGGCTGGTTGTTGGTCTCGGCCGACAGCTCCAGCAGCGCCTTGCGCGAGAAACAGGTGCCGACGCCAGCAGACGGCACCATCCGCGACATGCTCTCGCGCACCACCAAATCCTTGGTGTGCCACTCGGCGAACTCATCCATGTAGGTGCCCGCGACCAATTCGTACCAGTCGCGCTCAAGCGAAGTAACCGGCAGCTGGATGAAGTCGATGCGCGGCAACAGGTAGTTGAAGTAGTGCAGTTCCAGGCGGTGCAGCACGTCTTCGCTGTCATGCAGGATCACCCCGGCAAACGGCTCGGGCATGCGCGCATCCTGGGCGAAGATCGCCTGGATGATCCAGTTCAGGCAGTCGGCTTTGCAGGTCGGGCCGTCGTGCGGCACTTCTACCCGCACCAACTGGCGATAGCGGCGGCGCATGCGCTCGACTTCGTCGATGGTGCGCTGGTCGTTGCAGTAGGTGCCGACGAAAATGTAGTAGTTCTTGTAGTCGAGCGAGCCGACCATGTTCTCCAGCATCGGCGCGATCACGTCGTACTCCAGCCACGCCGGGATCATGATCGCCAGAGGCTGTTCGGGCTTGGCGCGCAGTTGCTCGACAGTTAGCGGCTGATAGCGTTTACGCCGGATCAGCAGCTTGCGATAGAGCTGGCGCACCCAGTACCAGGCGTCGATGAACAGGTCATCGAGGCTGGACAGCAGGATCAGGATCCCGACTGCGGCAGTGACTACTTCCAGCACGTGGTAGTAGTCAGCCAGCAGGTAGGGCCAGTAGAGAGAGGACATGTCTGCGCGCGCCTACCGTTACTTGCCTTTGTTCTTCAGGCGCAAGTGACGTGCCAGTACACCGAGCAGCAACAGCACCAACAGGACCCCAGCCAGGGTCGGCAGCGCCCACACCAGCTGCTTGCGCCACTGATGGAACGGCGTGCCGTTGAGGTTGAGCTCAGGATCGGTGGTGTCCACCCAGGTCAGCGGGCCTTGCTCGCCAACCACCACGGCATTGCCTTGGGTCAGCAGGAACGGCACCTGCGGCACCATCGAACGGTCGCCCAGGCTGCTCCACAACACGCCGTGCTGGCCTTTGGAGTCGACCACCGACAGCGTGCCCAGAGGTTGCGGGCCTTGCAGGTCCAGTGCGGGTTGCTCAGCGCCCTGGGCTTGCAGGCGCTTGAGCTCCTCGACGCCCAGCAGCGGCTTGGCCCCAGGCAGTTCGACGTCAACCGCCAGGAACGGTTTGGCTGGCGTTACGGCGCCGCCTTCGGCCAGGACCAGTTCAGCCTGAACCGCCGACAGCGAAGCGGCGCTGGCCAGGCGGATCAGCTTGCCCAGGCTCGCTACCGGCGTTTGCAGGGCGGCCTTGTCGGTGATCAGCTGCGACTTGCCAGCCAGCAATGGCAGCAAACCGATGAAGGTGCCATCGGGCTCGGCAGCGGCCGAGGTCAGGTAGCTGGTTGGCAATACGTTGACCGGATAGCCCTGCGGGATCTCGGCGCACTCCGGCGAAACCGGTTGGCGCTGGAAGCGCACTTGGACGGTGTTGGTCACGCCCAAGGCATAGCCTGGAACGCGCGCGGTGAGGCGCTCGGGCTGGCCATCGGCATCCATCTGCATGGCGTTGAGCAAAACGTTGTTCCAGATCACCGAGGCCACTGGCGCGGTGCGCGAGGCGCCCGGTGCGGCGGCCAGGTCGAAGGTCAGCTCGCCAGGCATGCGGCCATCGACCGACACTGCGCTGAGCGGGAAGGTTGCCGTCCATTCGCCACGGCTGATCACATCGAAGTTGCTGTAGTTGCCGCCCAAGGTGCTCAGGCGCAGTTTGCCGCTGTCATTGCGCAGAGGCTCGCCTACCCGGGTGATGTGTGCCGAGGGCGAAACCAGTACGTTGCGCCAGTGCGCGTCGAGCACGCCAGCGGCCTTGGCGCCGGCATCGGCGGCTACCGCAACCAGCGCCTGGCGGCCAAGGCTTGCCAGTTGCAGCTGTTGGCTTGGCACTGCACCGGCCGCGAGGCTGGCGCGTTGCTTACGCCATTGCTGCAGGGCGGCCAGGGCCTCGTTATCGCCTTGCAGCTGTGCGGCCAAGGCATCGAGCGCGGCATTGATTTGATTGACCAGCGCGGAGTCGGCAATGGCGATGTCGGCGTGGGTGGCCTGACCATCGAGCATCAGCAGGGCGCCCAACTCGGCTGGCGAGCCCAGCGTGTGCTGAGGTTTGCCGGCCAGCGCGGCGAACGCCGGGACCTGGCCCAGGCCGGCCGGAATCTGCACACCTTCCAGGCTGACGTGTTCACCCACCTGGGGCAGGGCGCGTACCTTGGCCCGGCGCGCACTGCGCTCCAGGGCTACGCCCATCCGCCAGGCGCTGTCGAAGCTGTTGCGCTCAAGGGCGCCACTGGCGACCAGGATCACCGGCTCAGCGGGCAGGGTGCTCCAGGCATCGGCCAGGCTGTTCAGCGAGGCCATCGAGAAGCGGTAGTTCAGGCGCGTCTCTGGCGACAGGGTAAGAATGTTGGCGGTTGGCCGCGGCGGGGCGCAGAAATCCACCGATACCGGCGAGCTCCAGTCGAGGCTGAAATTAACGAAACCGTTGGCGTGACGACCGCTGTCTACGCGCAGGCTGCGGCTGATCTCGCCAGAGCCGAGGGTGACCCGCTCAGCGACTTGTGGCAGACCGTCTACCGACATGCGCAGGGTGGCAGGTTGCTGCTCGCCGCGAATGAACTCGCCTTTGATTTCCAGCCGCGCATCGCTGATGGCCACGCCCTTGGGTACCGGCAGGAAGAACGCCTGGCGATTGTCAGCCTGATCCAGCACCACTGGATTGGTGATACCCAGGTCTGCCAGCGAAACGCTGCGGCTGACCAGGTCCTGGCCGGCAATCGTTTGCAGGGCATCGCTGACCGGTGTCGCTTGGGCGACCAGCGGCGAGCTCAGTGCGGCAATCCACAGGGTGTTTTTCATGCGGCGAGGAATGTGAATCAACGATCTATCTCTGCAAAAGTCCACAAGAACCTCTGGCGTCGGCCAAAGGGTGTACGCGATGGCGTACGCGCGCGGCGCGGCAAGCCGCCCGGCAGTGCTGGAGGAAGAGATTCAATCGGAGGACAGGAGTGTGTTGCAGGTCCCTGATTCACATCGACGGCGGGCCTTCATGCAGCGGGGCGCAACTCTCTAATATCAATATGCCCATGTCAATATTTTGTTGCGTTTTGTAGGGCGAATCCGACGCAGGTCAAGATCCGTCCATGATATGTCATTTTTATGACGTTTCGAGGCGCAACTTACTGACGTTTAATGGGGCAGAAACGGCTTAAATGGCCGACCTGTCAGTGCATTGACAATTCGTCCGCTTGCTTGACCATCACCGTAGGGGTTCACGCTGCGCGCTACCTGCTGGTAGAGCTGGTCATCGTCGAGGAAGCGCTTGACCGCTGCGGTGATGCGCTCGCTGCGGGTGCCGACCAGGCTCACGGTGCCGGCATCGACCGCCTCCGGCCGTTCAGTGGTGTCACGCATCACCAGTACCGGTTTACCCAGGTGCGGTGCTTCTTCCTGAACGCCCCCCGAGTCGGTCAGGATCAAGTGCGCGCGGCGCATGAACCAGACGAACTCGAGGTAATCCAGCGGCTCGATCAGGTGCACGTTGGGCTTGTCGGCCAAGGTCTGCATGACTACCCCGCGCACCTGCGGGTTGAGGTGCACCGGATAGACGATCTGAATGTCGTCGCGCTCGGCAAGCTCGGCCAAGGCTGCGCAGATCTGGCGGAAGCCTTCGCCAAAACTCTCTCGCCGATGGCCGGTAACCAGCACCAGGCGTCGGCTGGCATCCAGCCATGGATAGCGACTGGCGAAGCCTTCGCCGATGGCCGGCTGGCGTTCCAGCTTTTGCACGGTCAGCTCCAGGGCGTCGATCACCGTGTTGCCGGTGACGAAGATCTCGCCGTGAAGGTTTTCCTTGAGCAGGTTATCGCGAGAGGTGACCGTCGGCGCGAACAGCCAGCGGCCCATCACATCGACCACCCGGCGGTTCATCTCTTCCGGGAAGGGTTGGCTCATGTTGCCGGTGCGCAGGCCCGCTTCGACGTGGCCGATGGCGATGCCGCGCTGAAATGCCGCCAGGCAGCAAGCGGCAGCGGTAGAGGTATCGCCATGCACCAGCACGCAGTCGGGCTGGACGTCATCGAGCAAACTGTCGATACGCGTCATCAGCCGGGCGAACAGGCCATTGAGGGTCTGCCCAGGCACCATCACATCCAGATCGTGGTCGACAGGCACTTCGAACAGTTGCAGCACCTGATCCAGCATCTGCCGGTGCTGGCCGGTGCTGCAAACGATGCTTTGCACGCCTTCGGTCGCCGCGAGCGTTTGTACCAATGGCGCCATTTTAATGGCTTCTGGCCGGGTTCCGAACAGCGACAACACCTTCATCTGGAGCGCTCCACGTGAGATTTCAAATGGCCAGCACGCTATCAGATGTGCGGCGATTTTTCTGATATTTCCGCTGGACGTACACACGCTGGGCCAGTCATATCTATATTTCTTAAAGGTATTTAAATTATTTTTCTTATGCCTTTATAGTCACTCCCACTGCGTACCTGCCGACCAATCGGCGCGCCGCACGACTTGAACCCACACGGGAGTCCCCCGTGCGTTTCTGATCGATGCGCGCCCTGAATGCCGCGCACTACGTGGGAGTGAGAAATGCCAGCTGCCTCTAACGCCTTGTCGGCCATCGACAGCGCACAGCCGCAATCCTTTGAAATTCGCCCGTTCTCCGGTGCCGTCGGCGCCGAGATCATCGGCCTGGACCTGGCCCAACCGGTCAACGCCGAGGACTTCAGCCGTATTCACCGCGCCCACCTGGATCACCACGTATTGGTGTTCCGT
>Ga0247819_10000414_pt1 | contig 25822 bp, 16 predicted proteins | sample 13C_Xylose_Day6_FD_193428 | JGI IMG/M metagenome (GOLD analysis project Ga0247819, IMG submission 193428) | Soil microbial communities from agricultural site in Penn Yan, New York, United States - 13C_Xylose_Day6 | ecosystem: Environmental > Terrestrial > Soil > Agricultural land | place: USA...
AAGGCTGGCGCGGTTTACCAAAAATGATCCAAGCCAGTCCCCGAGAAGCCGGCCACAAGCCGGCTTTTTAATTGTCCAATATAATCCTATCCCATCCGAGAATCCTGCCGATAGCTTAGCTATCACGGGCGTTTCAGGCGTGCCCCTGTCCGATGGCGTTCAATGCCATTTGACCTCATCCGACGATGAAGTGGGGGGACAGGTGGGGGGACAGAGGGACGACAGGGGAAATCAAATGGGTAAGCTGAATCCAAAACAAGTCGAAAACCTGACCGAACCCGGTACCTACGAAGATGGTGACGGGCTTCGCTTGGTCGTCAAACCTACCGGGCGTAAATCCTGGCTGCTTCGCTTCCAACTGGCGGGCCGTCGTAGAGAGATGGGCTTGGGCTCATTCCCTGAGGTAAGCCTCAAGAAGGCCAGGCTTGACGCCAGTGTCAAGCGCAGCCAATTGAGTGACGGTGTAGACCCCCTAGCCGCTCGCGACATCGAACGCGCGGCTCAACGCGAAGCACAGCGAGCCAGCGAAGCGAAACAGCTGAAGTTCGAGACACTCGCGAAAGAATACTGCGAGGCCCACGGAGGCACCTGGTCAGAGAAGTGGCGTAAAGGCTGGCTGCGGAAGCTGGAGCTGTATGCGTTTGCCCAGATTGGCAAATTGTCTGCCGAGGAAATCGGCACGCCCCAGGTGCTCAAGGTGCTGCAACCCATCTGGGCCACCAAGACCAGAACTGCCGACGAGGTACGTGGGCAAATTGAGCAGGTTCTGGACGCAGCCAAGGCACGCAATTTACGTGAGGGCGAAAACCCTGCTCGCTGGCGCGGACACTTGGACAACCTTCTGAGTCGTGCAGAAAAGAAGAAGGCTCGAAAACGCGAGCACTTTGAAGCGTTGCGGTGGCAGGACGTGCCCGCCCTGATGGCCAAACTCAGCGCAAACGCCACACCTGCCTCCTTGGCCGCTCAACTGCTGATCATGACCAGCGCACGTGCCCACATGGTGAGGTTTGCTCGTTGGGATGAGTTTGATTTGGAAGCTGGCACTTGGTCTCTGCCGGATGAACGCATGAAAATGCGCGTGGCCTTTGTGGTCCCGCTTTCCGAGGAGGTCATAAAGCTGGTGCGAGGCATTCCGCGAGCTGAAGGAAGCTCCTATCTGTTCCCTGGCCAAGGGAAGTCAGGAGTGATGCATACAAACGCCATACGCACGCTTCTGCACAGCATGGAGTACGAACATATCACTCGACACGGCTTTCGCTCTTCATTTCGTGACTGGGCGGGCGAGTGTACGCACTACCCACGAGAGGTTTGTGAAATGGCACTCGCACATGACGAACGTGACCAGACTGAAGGGGCGTACTCTCGTTCCGACTTCCTCGATAAGCGACGCGCACTCATGAGAGATTGGACTGACTTCATCTGCAAGTCGATGGACAATAAACCTTAGGCTACTACCCCGGCTTTAAATAGCTACTGCGCTGCCACGTTGAGCTAAACTGGAGGCTCCATTATGTTTACAAAATTCGAACTAAAACTTTCTTTACACCTACCGCCAGACTGGAGTGCCACTCCAAAGTCAGAGCTAGAGATTGTAATCGAACAATCCACTTTTAAAGAAAAAGCCTTTTTACTAAGGCTAGAGGAGCACCCGATATACAGATACCTAATCCCTCTTGATATTGAGGATGCCGGAAACGAGGTACTCAACATAATAACCAAGCGTTACATGATGCTCCGCAAAACGCTACTGGGCGAAAATAAAGCCATGCTCGATCACATACTGAAGAAACAACTGGAGTCACAACAACACAAAGAGATTGAACTAGACAAAAAATTAAAAACCATACTCAACAAAGAAAAAATCGCCGCCTACTACCACATAAAAAATGCTTACTCCAGCATAGGCATGGCAATCTTGCTATCTCAGAAACCAGGCAACCTGGGGATTAAAATGTTGTGTGCTGGTTTACAAGAGCTTTATTCTGGCGACCAGCGATTCTTTAAAGAACAGATTCAATCAAGAGCAGAGATCGCCAAAAAAGGTGGCATAGCGCGAAAAGATCGCTACCTTGAAACCAAGCGAGAGGCCTGCAGGCAACTTGACGAGCTAACGCCACTAAAAGGCTGGACTAAAGAGCTAGATGCATATAAAGCAATATTGCCGAATATCAAAAAACACATGAAGGATAACAACACAAGATACCCTGCACAGAACACCATTGAAAATACATTACGACGCTGGATAAAGAACGATCCTATCGTTTCCGCTGCCGTCAGGATCGCTCAATCTTAACCTCGCAACTACCTTGATGATTTTCTCGCGGCCTACCCACTGATCGCCCTCCAAGCTTCGGTGAGTTTCCTTTACCGAAAGATCTTCTATTATCAGGCATACATGCACTTACATATCGATCCGCCTTTGTAAGATAAATTGCCGCCTTCTCCTTAAGATTACGCAGCTTCTCTGCTTCGTTATGACTAATCATTCCCACACCACAGTACTTGTATTTATCTTTATTCCCATTGCAGTTGTAGTACACGCCCCTCCCCTGGGTGATCACATTACTCCAGTGCTCACCTATCAGCTTTGCAATGACAATATCCTGGCGCACTTTCGCCCCATCTAAAAAAAACATCATGTGATAATGATGGCCTTTCTCTCTCCCGTACTCAAGCTTCCATACATACCCCACCATACCCAGCTCAGGGCACTTATTTTTCAGATAATCAATCAGCTCTATCCGATGTTCAACAATTTCACCCGTAACAATGCGAAGCACATCCAATCTATCACTCGGCTGGCTATAATCCTCAGCGTTAAGCCTCCCCTTTCCATATGAAAAATCCACCCTCAACACCAGCAATCGAGAGTATCGCGCAAACAAGGAATCTATGTAATCCACTAGTCCGGAGTAATTCTTAGCTGCCGACCGCAAATGTGCGGAAATTACCCGCTTGAATTCCCCGCTAGACATCCGCTTTTTCACCGCATCAACAAACTGATTCAACCCACCAAAGCACGCAGATAATTCAGACTTTTCCACCTTATGCGGATTTAATGGCTTTATGGCTTTATAACACTCATAAAAAATACTGACATAAGGATTTACTTTAAATAGAACCATGCCTCTTTCAAGCTCAATATAGTTTATTGAAACCGCTGAAACAATACAGGCCTCCGCCTTGCTTAATTCTATCTCACCTCGACACTTCAGAGACTCTACCCTAAAGATATCTCCTGAGGCTTTCTCCAGAACACTTACAGCCTTCATGATCCTGCTAACAGAATCAAACAGCATACCGCCTACGTTAACATGTGAAACCCTTTCACCACTTACCGAGTCATAAAAATCCTCTATAATTTTTTCTTTGTAAGCCTCAACATACTCCCACTCATTAAAGTACATAACTCTGCCACACCCATAGCCAACGTTAATTATTCATTCATTTAATTATTAACTACCACTACTTCTCTAGACATCTTCTAATAACATATAGACCAATATTCAACCACCCCCTTCAACCCAGAGCCTCAACCAAACAAAACTCAATACACGACCTAAATCGAGACTTAATTAGCCCCAATCACATTCTTAAGTTAGCACGCATAAATACTTATATTAGACTGGCTTATTCTTAGCTACTTCCAAGCTCACTTCCCCAAGGGATTATCAACGAGCGATTCAATCCATTTGTTAATGCTCGATTCTAACCACCCTACCGCTGAACTACCAATTTTCATCGGCTTGGGGAACGAGTGGTCGTAGCGCGGTGACGCAGGGTTCATCCGGTCATAAATCGTTGAGCGCGACAACCCCACACGATCCAGCACTTGCTTAAGGCGTAAAACCCTGGGGTGGGTAGTGCTACTACCTGCCATTTCCTGAACTCCAGACTGCGTTGGTACGCGATGGAATCACTCTAAAGAGTTTCCCTCGTCTAGAAAATTACCTGTGCTTGCGTGGAAGTTTTACGGAGTCGCGTCAACACACCAGGCGGGTACCCACGGCTGTTTACCTCGCGAGCGTACGCGTATACGGGCACGTGCATGCGCGCGCGCATTGGCTCGTCCGAGAGTTAGTTTTCAGACAAGCGACTTAGTTCTCATGTCAATTTCCAGCAAAAAATGTCTTTTCCCCATCTTGTCCAACTCAATCTGATGCAGTCCTGCAAGATCCGAACAGATTCCAGAGCACTGCTAACAAGCACAATTCAAGCCATAATCTAGATTGTCGCAGCGATAATTAGACAAATGATCATTTGGCGTAAACCAACGATCTGAAGCACCAGTACAAAATATGATAGGAAAATCCATCCAAATTCAGCCAACGAAATTTCAGTCATACATCACAACCCTGTACCTCTGCGCACCAAGCATCCTTCCACACTCGACAGCTCACCATTCAAACGGATCGCCTAGGCGGCTTGATGGGCTCTATTCCCGTGCACTGGCTTCACCCGTCTAGCTTTACAGGAACTCTATACATGACCACTCAATGCCCACGCTGTCACTCTACCGCTGTCATCACCAAGGATTTAGCCAGGAAAGTCGGCGCCCTTGTCGGCACCGTCGGTGGCGCCGCCCAAGGCGTCACCGGCGCCATGGCCGGGGCCGAAGTTGGCGCAGTCATGGGCGTAGTCGCTGGTCCCGCCGGTGTCGTTGCTGGCGGTATGGCCGGGGCCATTCTCGGCGGCTTAGCCGGTGCGGCGACCGGCTGTATTGCGGGTGCCAAACTCGGCGAAGTCATTGATGAGCGGGTCTTAGATAATTACGCTTGTCTCGACTGCGAATTGTCGTTTAACCGCCGTCATTCCGTTTGAACCACATTCTCGCTTGAAGCGGCTGCTCATCCCCGCCTGATCCATCGCTCATCCCCCTCTCGATCAACACCCCGCACGCCTACTGATCCCTGCTGAACACTCAGCGGCTTCGCCGTGCACCTAGGAAAAGGAAACACTCCCATGACTCATCTCGTCGAACAAATGGCTTACGTGGGCGCTACCCCTTGGCATGGCCTGGGTAACCGCCTGACGCAAAAACAACCGTTGGAAGTCTGGCAGCGCGAAGCCGGCATGAACTGGCAAATCCAGGACAGCCCAGTACATTTCAAATCAGACACTATCGGCACCCTGGGCTCGATCCACTCCTTTCCGGAACAGAAGGTGCTGTACCGCTCCGACACCAAAGCACCGTTATCGGTGGTATCTAATCGCTATCAAGTGGTGCAGCCGCGTGAGGTGCTGGAGTTCTACCGGGATCTCACCGAGGTCTCCGGTTACGAGCTGGAAACCGCTGGAGTGCTTAAAGGCGGTCGCAAGTTCTGGGCTCTCGCCCGTACCGGGCAAGGTACTGCCTTGAAAGGTAACGATCAGGTCAATGGCTATCTGCTGTTAGCCACCTCCTGTGACGGCACACTGGCCACCACCGCAACTCCGACTACTGTGCGCGTGGTGTGCAACAACACCCTGACCATCTCACTGAACGAAGCCCCCCACGCAATCAAGGTTCCACACAGAACGCGCTTTGATTCGCATGCAGTAAAAAAACAACTAGGTATCGCCGTCTCGCAGTGGGACGAATTCATGTATCAGATGCGAGCCCTCGCGGAACGCAAGGTTCAGTGGACTGAGGCCATAAGCTTCTTCATGGAGGTGCTGTGCGACACCAGCGCGCATGACCCCTTTCCCAATGTACTGCCCAACAAACGAGCTATGGAGAAGGTACAAAGCCTATACGAAGGTAAAGGTCGAGGATCTGATATGGCGTCAGCTCGAGGAACAGCATGGGGCTTGCTGAACGCCGTGACTGAATACGTGGATCATGAAAGACGCGCAAGGAGCTCTGAGTATCGAATGGATTCGGCATGGTTTGGTCAAGGCGCAGTTATCAAACAGAAGGCACTCGATGCAGCCTTACAACTCGTTGCGTGAACCATCGAGCCAAATCACTACCGAGCACTCTCGCCTGCAGGGTGCTCGGAATCATTTAATCCCGCCCGCCCATCTAGTAATTGTGCCACCCATCCTCCAGTGCTTCTACGCGTTCGGATAGGAATACCAGCATGAAATATCCCAAGCTCAAAGTCGGTGAAACGCCCAACACCCATGTCATGGAATCGCCGATCACCGAAGCCGACATCCTGCAGATGGCTCAACAACTCGGGATGTATCGTCTGTCTAAAGGACGGGCGTTGACCGAGCGTAGGCTCGTGTTCAGCCACCTAGAAACGCTGCTGCAATTCCATGATTACGAAGTCTTTGCTTTGTTACTACTCGATATCGAGCACCGGGTTATCGGTTTCAGAGAGCTTTACAGAGGCACTCTGGAAAGTGCCAGCGTGCATCCACGGGAAGTGGTTAAGATAGCACTAGAACACAACGCTGCGGCTGTGATCCTGGTACATAACAATCCCTCCAGCTACCCAGAGCCCAGCCAGACCGATCGCAAATTGACCACGCCGCTTAAAAACGCCCTCAACATGGTTGGCACTCGAATTTTGGATCATGTGATAGTTGGTTATAAAGGCTGCGTATCACTAGCAGAACGAGGACATCTGTAAGGACGTCTTACACTTGGCATGCTTATCTACCAAGTAGCAACTACGACTCCGACCGAAAACAAAATCACCTTAATTCAAGGAGTTTCTCATGGCATTTATAGTTTCCTGAACACACTTCTCGCATTCAGCGGCGTACTAGTAAGTAAGCGCTTCAGCCCCAGCGCTGACTATAATCGTGTTCTTGCGATTCCCGCCGATATTGATCGCAGTAGGCATTGCCTGCCTTATCTTTCACTGGGTGCTCACGTGCCTCCCAAAATTAGGTCAACGGCATAAAGCAGACAGAGGCTTTGGGGAGCTCTGTCTGCTTTGGCTTTTTTTCTTTTCTTTTCTTTTGTCGCCTGGGAAGACTTCTACTCGAGTATCACTCGGACTTATTGCTGCGCGAGTCGCACACCGACAAATTTGCAATCGGCGCTCATCGGCGCGATGTGTATTTGGACTCCACGCCGTGATTGCACTCCCTAATCAGACCTCCATAGGAGCCGTTTTCCAAACATCTCGAGCCAACGCCATGAGCATTCCGTGCCGCGCCTCGATCGATGCTACATCCCATGCGGGGAACGCCTGCAATTTCTCATTGATCCTGGAGATGGACGTGTTCTGTCCGACATTCGTAAGCTCGACCAGACTTCGCGTAAGATAATTGCTGCTTTTGCGATACTCAGCCTGCTTCGCCGTGTAGAAGTCATTCCCGGCCACGATATTGATTGGCTTCTCCAGCAGGGCCAAATTGCCCAGCCGGTTCTTATAGTCCTCATAGACAGCATTCGGGTTTTCCGTAGCCCATTTTTCCCGCAGCTCTGCGGTTGGAGTACCCGGCAAAATGTGCTCGATTTCGAGTCTAGTGTACGGTTCCAGGCTGCCGGGTGTTTTGACACCGCTGAAAGCCATGTCGACATGCTGGGTCAACCGAGCCAGCAGATAGCGCGTCCGGTATTGCTGCATCGTGTACATAGAGAAGCGCTTCAGCGCATCGGACAGTTCCTGCGATTTTGCTGCCATATTGTTCTCAAAGCGGTCAGCTACGAACGCGTTAAGCGCTACTCGCTGCTTGGCAGGATCGACAACTCCCGCAATCGTCCTCAACTCGTCCGCCCACAACGAGAAACTCCGCTCTAGATCCTTGGTCGGCGTCTTGGTGAAGATGTAATAGAACAGGAAACTTTCTAGCTGAGTGATAAAGTGCTCGAACAGCTGCTTTGGCAAGGCAGCCGCCGCCAGCAGTAATACGTAGTGCAAGCTGAACGCACCACCTGCCAGCCGTTTGAGGCTGTCCATCATAAGACTAGGCTTGCCGTCGTTGCCCAGCCCATTCGCGAACGCTAGGTAGTGTTCGACGCTCCGAATAACTTTGCGTACGAACTCGAAAGGCTTGTTGGCATAGTCGCACAACGCAGCGTTGTCCTTGGCCACGAACCAGTCGTAGATCTCATCCTCCCGTACCACAGCATCGCCACGGTCGTTCTTGATGACATAGTTGGCCATCAAGAAATAGCGCAGGAACCGCAGTGGCTTCTCTTTTCCTTTTTCCAGCGGCTTGGTGATCTTCTTCCACTCGTCTTTTAGTTGAGTGAACTGAGTCTGTTTAACCTGCGTGAACAGCAGGTTCTTTAGCAAATCCATCGGGTTCAGGCCAACGCCACGTTCGTTGATGGTCTCGAAAATCTTCAGCGCACTGCTCACGTCCGTCGATATCTGGATAAACACCACGTTGTTGGCTAGGTACCCCCAATACTTCTTCAGCTTAATAGCGCCATCATAGTTGTCCATCAAATACCGGTAGAGCGTTCCGTATGCATTGATGAGATTTTCCAGCGAGCCAAAACTGGCGATGCCAGCAGCTTGGATGCCAGTACGGACAGCCTGCGGGTCGGTGTCGAGCTCCACCAGTTTTGCCATAACTTCACCAGCATTTTCGTAGCGTGGCTCTAGCTTCAAACTGGTTCTCGTCTCGCCGTCGCTGTCGGTGTAGCTGGTAGAGATCAAACCACTGACCGTCTGTCGCTGAGGCTCACCCTGAAACACATGCTTCAGGGCACAGAGCAGCAAGAAGAATGTGGTCAAACGCTGCTGGCCGTCGATCACCTCGTAGTGATTTTTCTGATCAGTCGGCGAAACCAGGACCGTTCCGATGAAGTATTCCCGCGTCGAACCCGCATCGATCTGCTCGTTGATATCTTCAAGAAGCTGGTGCACTTCCTTGTCCGTCCAGACATATTCACGCTGGTAGTCTGGGACAATGTAGAAGCACTCCCGGAAGGCTTCCTCGATACTGTATTTGTGGTTCTCTATACGGGCCATACTATTCCTTTATTCTTCACATCGTGCTGTTCAAATCAAACGACTTACACCTGGAAATTCTCATTGCCGCAGTCGGGTGCGGTGCAATGCTAAGTACGGTAGGTGCAGTGAGTTGACCCAACGCAGCTTCATTCCAGATACAACTCCAAGACGTAGCAGATCCAGTCCCGCCAATGCAGGCGCGATCACCAGCACACCCTGATCATCAAAGCTGATCAAAAAGCGGTCAAACAAGGCATCCAAATTGGCGCTGAGCAGAAAGCCGTTGAATACATCCAATCGCTCGGCATCCGATACACATTCTGCCCAAGGCTTCGCGTGACTGGCACGCAACACCTCAAGGATGGCAACACCTGTCACCGCACACGCGCCGCCCCAGTAGTTCAGCATTGCATCACGAAACTTATTTTGCCCAACGCGTTGGCGCACCAAACGCTCGACTTCAGTGCCGGCAATGCCTGGAGGTAACTCCGCCAGCTCAGCAGCCACCGCCTGTTGGTAGTCGGTAGCGGCCTGACTGGGCAGCGCTCGGGAGAGGCTGGCCGCGCGGCGCAATAAGGCTGCCAGTGCGGCCTCGGTGGCTAACATAAACCTACCAGACTCCACACCTGCCAGAGGAAAGCTGCGCTGCAATTCCGGTAGCAATGTTGGAGACATCGCCTGAAAACTCACCTGATAAACACCATTCTCCAAGATAACCAACACACGAGTGGGATGGCATGCCGAAGCCAAGGTCACACCATTCCCGTCCGAGACCAGGACATGCTCGAAACCATAGTCGTTGCCGGTTTTTTCGATGAGGGTCCGTTGCAGCGGGTTCATTCTGGAATTCCTGATGAATAATCAATACGGTTCCATTCAATTGCCCGCTTACGCCAGTGTGTATCGATGGCCTGGGTGAAGTCGGGCCGGACCAGCTTGGCGCGAGCTTCACACCAGTCCGGCGATTCACGGCGAATCACCACCCCTTCCAACGCACCTGACCGATAACGGCTGGGTGTGGTGGCTACAAGCTGTATCAGGGAGGGAACAGTGATCTTGCCATAAAGCACCGACGGCACCGTGACCAAACCGGCCACTCGTGCCAGTGCATTGCGGCGCGGCGTACTCCAAAAGCGGCCTGCTGCACGGTCATACACATCAAACAAGAGGAACCAATCCGGCAGCGCCACATAGTCCAGTGAGTGTCGGGCTGCGCACCATTCTCCAAACAGTATTAAATCCGATGTCATTGCGGTGCTCAGGGTCGCGCTGTGCTTGGCCAACCAAGCTGGCAAACGAGCAAATTGGCCAGCGTGGGGTTCTGCTAGATACTGACCCCGGTTCTGCGCGCGCAGTTGCCCGTCGGGAGCAAGCGATAGGCCCAGGTTCGCGCCATCGAGCTTTTCTTCCACCATTACCTCGCCCGCTAGCATTGCCGTCACCTCATTGGATGACAGAACCTTGTCGTCGCGTGGAGTGCTTTGGCCCAGCCAAGCGATGTGCGGGGTATGGGGGAAGCGGAAGAAATCGGCAGTCATCCGGCGGCTACTCGCGCGTTGTACCAGTCATCAGGTAACAGACGCTGAAAACGAAGACCAATACCCATCAGCTGTGCCTCAGCAATGAACCAGTCTGTTTCTGCACCATAAGCAATGGGTGGTACCTGGTCGAAAAGAACCTGCGCGGCTAACGCGCACGCGACCCATTTGCGATCTTCTCGATCTGTAACCAACACTTCGTGGGCATGCTCAAGCACGGCAATGTGCTCACCGTTGGCCTCAAGCGAATTGATGGGCACATACTCCACCAGATTTTTATCCAGCTTATTTTGTAAAACCTGCATGCCGTACTCCTGACCGTGCATGTTGAAAGGCATGTTTCGTTCGTACTCGTCCCGCACTAATCCCTCTTCATCGAGAACAATGCGGCGATCCGACTGGTCAAAGCCAGCAAGCCACTCGTAAATCATTTCGCGCAGCTCAATCTCCTGCGGCATGGCACGCACAGCATGATTCGAGAGTTCGTGCACTGCGCTCGCTGCCAGCATCACATTGGTATCAACCAGATACATTGGCAATCCTCGCCCTCAATTCCTTTGCGTGCTGAATGGCCAATGCAGTTTGCTCACGGGTCTCGCCCAATGCATCGCCAAAGAAGGCGTCTGGCCAGTTTTTCACGCGGCCGAATTCGTCCAGCTCCAGTGGCCGCATGCGCGCCGATTTACCCTGCCGTTCAACGAAATACATCGCCGCGTCCTTGGGCGTTATCTGCTGTTTGGCGATCAGCGTTTGCATGCGTCGGAATAGATGCTCTGAGTGAGTCTCGACGATGAACTGAACATTTCTCTCTTTGCTCACCTGTGCCAGCAACTCGGCCAACTTGCGTTGCGCCAGCGGATGCAAATGGCTTTCTGGCTCTTCGACTATGACGATATGCCCAGGCTGAGCAAACAGGGCCGCGACGATGACGGGGATGACCTGCGAAACACCCACGCCAACGTCTCTGAGGTTGCTGGCCTGGCCCTCGTTTTCGATTATCAACTCATAGCGTGCAGAACCGCCCAATGTGCGGATGGCAAGACCATCAGCCAAATTCATCTCTTTCAGCCAATAAATCGTTTTCTCGAATAGTTGCGCGTCGGCAGGCAATGCTTGTTTGCGCTTGAGGGCAGACTGGCGCGCTACGCCGCTAGCGATCAAGACATCAACCGCCTTGGCCCCATCGTCGCCGATGTGTGCAGGCATACGGCCAGCCCACACATAGTCGCGTTGCGCCAAGCGTCGTACCGGGCCTAGGTAAATGATGCGGCCCAGCTCATCCAGCAGGGCTGGACCAATCGGCTTGATCAAGTCCGCCTGCGCACCCAGCTTGTTAAGCGTTGCCGCTGAAAAAGCAAATGAACGCTCCGGCCGAAAATCTGCACTTTGGCCCAAAGCCTTAGCCTGCGTAGCCAAGCTCAGGCGGTATATGCCTGGCTTGCGACGCTGCACGCTAAAGCCTTGCCCGTCTTTCCCCAAACGCAGAAACTCCAGTTCGGCACTACCGGCCGGCCCTTTTTTGTAACGCGCAGAAAACAGGCTCGAGTTCTCTGCCTGGCCATGCTCGCTCCAGCGAAACTCAATACCCACCTGCGTTCCGGAAGTGCTTTCATTGGCGGCGCCATGATGGCAGAGCACGTCCTTGAACTGCCCTAGCGTGACCGAATCGTCGGCATCGGGATTGCCCAGATTGAGGTCCAGATTAGGATCGTCGCCCTTTACCGTTTGCCGGATCAGCAGCAGGCTCTGAATGAGGCTAGATTTGCCGGAAGAGTTGGTGCCGAGCAGCAAAGTAATTGGTGCAAGGCGGATGGGCCCCGTGCTGCGCCAGATCTTGAAATTTTCCAGTTTCAGGTGCGTCAGCATCAGTGTAACTCCCCTGATTCAAGTCGATCCCATGCTTCCAGCACCAACCGCTTGGTGCGGTACTCGCCAAACTCTTTCTGCTCCCTATTCTTAAGCACACGGAAGGTTTCCGAGGGGTAGTCCTCACCCATGATGTCGGCTGGGGCGAGGATGTAGCGTAGCTCGTCGCGGGTGAGGCCATAAAGTTTGGCGTAGTAAGCGTCCAACTCGGCACGCAGGATGGCGCGGCGTTCGAGATCGAATGTGAAAGTTGGACCTTCATAGCCCAAGTCTTTTGCCCAATATTCGAGGTCGTGAGCAGTGTAGGTGAGCTCTAAAACCCGCTTACTTATAAAGCTCAAATCAGCATTCTCGTAACTCTTTGGAGCTAATATCGGAAACTGCTTCAAATAACCGTATGTAAGATGCAGCCCCCCCACTTTCTGACGCGCAACGTAGTCGAGTACTATCGAGTTTAAGTTTGCCAACAACGCAGCAATTAATTGATCACTACAATTGCTAAACAAAACAGGCATCGTGTGCCCCACACCCGAATATGGCAGCACAGTCGATATAACCGTCCGTTCGCTGATTGCTGACGTAATATCCTTAAATCCGATAAACCACTTTTTCCCCCAGCTGTCATCCACTCGCGCTCTTACATCTTCACGCCGAACATAATAATAAGGCGCCACTGAAAAATCAGGGTTTTGATATGCAGAAATAGGGGTTTCAGGAAGGACTCGAAAACCTCTGTCATCAACTCTCGACTCGTAAGAACCAGCTCGATGATCAAACTGCTTGATCATTTTAGCTTCGTATAACGGAAGCAGTCCGTTGCCAGGCGCGTCGGAAAACAGATGACTGTCATTTGCCATGTGCAAGATGCACATGAATTTGATGCCCCATGGGTTGCCGTCAGGCCGATTGTCATCAATCAATACCGGGGTTGCGCGGTAGAGCTTTTGGGTGAGCACTGCATCGCGTTCACTGCGGAACACCGGACAGGTGAGCGTATTGGGGTTGATCAGCCGGAATTCGTCGGGAGTTAGAGTAAAACGGCGGCGTGGGTCATGAATCTGGCTTGGCTGACGTGCAAAAAAGACAAATTCGGCTTGATCTGATTTGCCGAGGGTCAGCATGCAAAAGCGGAACGAATGGTGAACAGAAGGAAATATGAATTCCTCATTCTCGAACGCCTGCAGTTTCACCAACAGTGCATTCTGTGTCAGGTATGAAAAATAAGCTTTGGTACTGTCGTCGGTGGCAATACCAGTGGGCACGATGAAACCAGCGCGACCCGTTATGTGGGTGATCTGGCTGATAGTCTCGGCAAATAGCGCGTAGGTATTTACATCGCCCACGCCCGTAAGTGGATAACGCCCGCCATCATTCCCCTTCACATGCGCAAAAACGCTTGCGGCTTCTGCCGTGCGGCGAGCGCTGATGAATTCAGCGTATAGGCGCTGTTCAGCCTCGCATACCTGCGGCGCATGCTCAATTTGCGAAAATAGGTGTTTTGCCAGCATGCCCTCGGCCAGCCACTGGATGCGCTGACTCCGTTCAGCCTTGTTTTTGGCTTGCGCCACATCACGGTGGCGGGTAGCGAAGAATTCTTCCTCTTGCAGCTTGATGCGCTCCCACGGCGGGTTACCCAGTACGCAATCAAAACCACCACCAGCGAACACTTGCGGAAAAGCCAAAGGCCAGTGCAGCACATGGGCTTCCACACAGGCAGCCTGGGCTGCGGCCAGTGCGCCCGATTGTTGCGTTGGCAGTGTATCGCCCAGCAAGGTGAGGTAGAGCGTGGCACTGGTAGGAATATCGTCTTGCGATGCGGCGAGCTTGGGTAGCAGAAAGGCACCCACCAGCAAATCGGCAGCGAGCGCCAGGCGGCTGGTTTTGGCTTGTTCCAGGAACGCCCGGTAGGCGGCCTCCTTGGCGGCGATCTGCCGAGTAGTGTTTTCCGGCAGGGCTTCAAGCGCTTGCAATTGGCTCAGTCCGCTGCCAGTGGCGGCGGAGACATCGAGCTGGCCGAAGGCGCTGGCATTGCGTTTCTTATCAAGGTCTTTGAGCGCGGCGGCGTTGGTCTTAGCGAGTTGCTTGCACACCTCTTTATCATCGCCTGAGAGCGGCTTGAAAGCGTCTTTGGCAATGCCCAGCTCCAGCACCTTGAGGTCGGTAAGCCCCAGCAGTGCATCGCCCACTTGCATGTGGTGGTCGAGAAAGCCCAGAGGCCTGCCTTGTTCAAAGCCTTCCAGCCACAAGGCAGTACGGGCCAACTCAATGGCCATGGGGTTGCGGTCCACACCGAAAATACAACGGCTCACTACCTCACGCAGGGCGTGGCGAAAATCCTGTTCAGTCTGCTCGCCATCGGTGGCGCGCAGTTGGGCGAGCTTTTCGGCTAAACGGCGAGCGGCGGCCAGCAGAAAGTGACCGCTGCCGCAGGCCGGGTCGATTACACGGATGGCCAGCAGCGCTTCAATAGGAGATTCGGGCTGCGCGGCCAGACGCTGCTCGATGACTGGATCAAGGGCAGACGTGATCAGCTCCTGAACCAGTGAGTCTGGCGTGTAGTAGCTACCACTAATTTTGCGGGCATTGCCGGCAGTACTTCCCTCACTGGTTAAGCCGACAAATCCGAATTTGCGCGCCGGCACGTCGATCTCCGGCACCAGTTCGAGTAGGCTTTCGTAGACGCTGCCTAGCTCTTCTGGGCCCATGTTGCGGTAGTCCACCGGGGCGAGTACGCCCTTGTGGCTGGCCCAACGAAGGTTTTGCATGGCAGCGAGTAGATGCGCATTATCCAGGCTGGCGGCATCCAGCGCCGGGCATTGGTTGACGGCAAATAAGCCACCGAGGGCCGGTAATGCCAGGCGTGGCTCGCCCTCGCTCAAGCCGTTGAAGACAATGCGTAACGCTTGCCAGTGGTCATCAAAACGGTTGCGAGCGCGGCGTTTGAGGCACCGCTCGCGCAGGCGAGCCACTGAATACCCTTCGGCGTAGGCGCGGCGGGCGGCCTGGGCGGTTTTGCTGTCGTCGTTGTCGTGCAGTAGGCCGCGCTCTTCGACGCTAAACAGGAAAATCAGCCGGTAGATCAGTCGAAGCAGTTGCTGGAAATAGGCATCCTTGCTGAGCTCGCCGTTATACAAGGCGTTACGCAAGGCGCTATTTGCTGGGTGTTGCACGAAGCCTTCCCCTAAGATCAGCAATGCATCAGTCACGCCCAGGCGTAGGCCATTGCGCACGCGGGTGCCTTCCTCCTGCCCGGCGGCGCGCCAGCGTTCCCAGATGTAGTCGACGGGTTCGCCAGTCGCACGGCTGGAATGCAGTAGTCGCCAGACGTTGGCGAACTCAGCGTAACGCTGGCCACCGAGCAAGTCTTGCAGGTCGACTTCAAGGAAACTGGGGCGCGTGAGCGTGGCCGCATCGCGCAGCAGGCGGAGTTGTTTGCCATTGCAAACTATCGCCCACAAGTGGTCAGGGCTGGCGTTAAGCAGTTCTTGCGCCAGCATGAAGGCCGATTTTTTACGGGCGCCAGAACCTGCAATGGCAAATTGTGCATCGGGCTCATGCAGGGCTCGCGTGTGTGGCGCTACCACCACTGGCACATGACCTGCCAACAAGCTGACGGGGTAGCGCCGCTCGCCCAGCGAGATGCCAGAGCAAGCCTGTACGGGGTAACCGAATACATCGCGCAACAGCTCTTGTACAAAAGTGTGGGTGAGCGCGGCGGCATCCACATCGGACCGTTCGAGCTGCGTGGCAAAGTGCTTCCATTGGGCACTGGCGATCTGGAAAGCACGACTGTAGTCGTCTTGGAGCTTGAGACCCTTTGGGGTGCCGTAGTCTGCTTCAGTTTGCCAGTTGGCGCTGCCGAGTGCGGCCTTTTCCAATTGATCCGGCAGAAACAAGCTGCCTTCCAACGTAAGCGTGGGCAGGTTTAGCACGGTTTGGGTTTTATGCAGTTTTCTCATATTTTTATCTCTGGTTGCTGCCCGTTACAGTGCATCAGGCAGCAGCACATACACGCCCATCACATCTACCGGTAGGCAGGCGCTGACGCTGTATTGGCCGACATCACGGGCAGCCTCACGCACGCGCTGGTGGTCGGCCAGCAATATTTGGGCGCGTTGCTCGGCCAGCGTTTGCAGTTTCTGCGGATGTGCGGCGATAAAGTCCAGCGCAGTGCGGATTTCACGCTGCATGGCGTCCACCGGTAGGTTGCCGGTAGGCGTGCATTCCAGCAGCCGCGCCACACTGTCGTCTTGTAACCATTCCGGATTGCTGCGGCCCGCCACGGCCACGGCCATGGTTTCTTCGGCCATCATCTGGAACGGCTCACGGCGGCGCACATAGCCCAATTGATGGCGCAAACGCAGTAGGTAAACAGTAGTAACCACCTCTACGGCATCGGTGACCGTCGCGGAGCAGCGTGCAGCAATGCCTGATTCACCGGCAAGACTGGTCTCTAGTAGGTATTCAGCCAACACACTGACGAGGGGGTGGCTGCGATGCAGTTCGTTGAAGTTCAGCACCAGGGGTTTGATGATTCCTTCATCGGCCAGGCGCTGGCGCAACGCTTCGGGCAGATGCTGCGGCAGAAAGCGAAACTGCTGTTTGCGCGCTGGCTCCAGAGGGGCATTGAGACGGGTGCAGGCGCTGTGTACAAACCGTTGCACATCGGCTTGGGTACCGAGCGCTTCTTGTTGCTTTAGCCATTCAGGTAGCACTTCATCAGGGCGGATACGGCGCTGGGCAAATACAGTACGGTTTGCCTTGGCTTTTTCCAGTGCGTCCTGCCACTGGGCTTGGAGTGGCTGCAGTTCTACGTTGGCCTCTGCAAACATGTCTGGAGTGTAGGGTACTGACGCATCTGATCGGCGCATCAACGCAGCTTTGACCAGCGCCTGATTGATGCGAGCTTCGTCTTCTGGCATGGGTACCAGCACACCTAGCTCTTTCTGGATGGTTTCGCCTTTGCGTAGAATCACGTTCAGCACAAAGCCATCAACGGGGTTGTCTTGGCCCCACAGCATAGTGCAGCGCACCTCTGCGGCCTGCTGGCCAAAACGATCAACGCGGCCTTCGCGCTGCTCGTGACGGGTGGGGTTCCAGGCCAAATCATAATGAACCACCGCCGTGAACAGGTGCTGAAGATTGATACCTTCGGACAGGCAGTCCGTGGCAACCAGAATGCGCGGTTCGCCTTCTTCCATGGCGTCAACGCGCTCACGCCGCTCTTCCGGTGTGTATTCACCGGTGACGGACTCGACCGTGGCCTTGGGAAAGGCTTTGCTCAGGTGTTCCGCTACGTAGTGGGCCGTGGCTATATAACGGCAGAACACCACGGTGTGGTAGCCGTCTTTCACCAGTTCCTCGACATGCCGGATAAGTGCGGCCAACTTAGGGTCACCTGCCTTCCCGGAGAGACGTTCGGCCTCTTGGATCAAGCCTTGCAGGCGGCTTGCCTCTTCCAGCTGCGCGGGCGGTTCCAGGTCGCTGCTGTCGAGGTTATCGGCCTTTCCATCATGCAGGCGTTCGTCGGTTAACAGGCTATCCACTTCAACACTACCCTCCAGGCGGGTGGTGAGTGCTTTGACAGCGGCGGCGGGTGATGAGGCGACGCAACGCAACAACGCGAGCGTGGCATACCAGATCAGTCGGCCACGGCCTTCGCCCTGCTGCTCGATAGTTTCGGCCAACTCGCGGCAATAGTCCTGAACCGAATCAAAAAACGCGCCCCAATCCCCACTGAGTTGGTAGGTGACTTCGGTTTTCATGCGACGCGGAAAGCCACGGCCATCGCCGGTCTCCATTTGCCATTCGGCGATGTCCTTGCGGCGGCGTTGGACGAAATGCCGTGCCAACTCCTGACGTAAAGGGTCGCTGGCCGACGAGCGATTCTGCAAGGCGATAAAGCGCGGATCGAGCAATGATAGAAGGTTGTAAAACGCGGTTTCGTCACCCGAATGAGGTGTGGCAGAGAGCATAATCAGGTGTCGATCTTCATCTTTCACCAAGCGCTGCAACAGCTCAAAGCGCAATTGCTTGCCCACTCCGCTGCTGGCGCAGGTATGTGCTTCGTCAACAATCACGCACTCGGGTGCAATCGCTAGAAAGTGATCGCGATGGCGCTCGCTCTTAATGTAATCCAGGCTTACCACCACCACGGGGTAATGATCGAACAAACTGACACCATGGGGTATATCGCGCTCGATACGCGCGGCCGATGCCGAGGTCAGCGCGACAGCATGCATATTGAAGCGTGTTTCCAGCTCGCTTTGCCATTGTTCCACCAAGTGCGGCGGACACAGCACCGCCAGGCGGGCAATCTCACCACGATCCATTAGCTCACGGGCAATCAAACCGGCCTCGATGGTTTTACCTACACCGACGTCATCGGCAATCAACAGGCGCACCGTTGTCAGGCGAAGAGCCATCAACAATGGCACTAGTTGATAGCCACGTGGCTCAACGGCGATATTTCCGAACGAGCGAAACGGGCCGCCGCCAGCACGCAACTTTAGGCGCAAGGCATCTCGCAGTAACAGTGCTGCCGCGTGGTTGCCAGCTTGCTCTGCTTGTGGCCATGGGAAGATGGCAGGCTCAACTGGCTGAAGTTCAAGCTCGGGAATAAGTGCGATAGTATCGTCGTCCGAGCCACCGAGCGGGCGCAAGCGCAGCCATTCACGGCGGGATTCGCTTTGCACAACCCATTCGCGCCCACGGGCACGAACCAGGTTCCCGGGCATGAAATCGTGTTCAAGCTGGGTCATTGTGTTCTCTCATATTTGCCGAACACATCGGGATGAGCAGCAAACTGCGCGTTCCATTGCGATGGGTCGGAGAAGTTCAGTACTTGCCAGCCTTTGTCGGCCAATAAGGCTGCAGTGGCAGCATCAATGTCATCAAGGAACACCAAAGCGCGGGCCGATTTGTATTGGCCTGCGGCTACCACAGCTCCCTGATTGACGGACACTTGCACGGCATCTGGTTGACGCAGGTCTGCGGCGTCCAAGGCTTGCCGCCATTGGTTGAAGCGATCATCGATTGGCACGCTTGGAGATACTGGCGATTGGTGTTGTCTGGGTTTGACTTCGGCATTGGCTAGCGCCACCAGCACCTTGAGCGCATCATCATTGCGGCGGTTGATGTTTTCGTGGTCGGGCTGATTAAAATAGGACAGCAGGCATTGGTAGCATCCTGCTTCGCAGATACGATTACCAAGCGTATTGGTTTGCTCCAGCGCGGGCAGGTCTTCAAGTTTCCACGGCCCTTCCGGCGTATTGTGATGCAGTAATTTGAGTGCATTACTGGCGACCTGTGCCAGGCTGGCTGGGTCGCTGGCAATGCGGGTTAGCACCCCAGCGCCGCCTTCAGCTGCTTCATAAAACATCAACGCACGACGTTCATCAGCTCTGGGCAAAGGTTCGGCCACGAGCTCGGACTCTTCAATCTGGAAGGTCATCTCGATGCCGCGTTTGAGTGCCGCCTGTAAGGTAGCCATGGCCTCGATTGACAAAGCATGCGCGGGCGCGAGAATCAGCAGGTTGCGATGGTCCTCGACGAAGGGAACGATGCGCTGGTTAGGTGCTTTGTCGAGCAGCGCCTCATCCTTACCGTCTTCTTCATTGCCGCCTGGTTCGTCCTGCTTGCTCCAGGTGCCGGTGATGGGGTTTATGTAAAAGCCCAGTTGCTCTTTGTTCTTGCGCCTGCGCCAGCCACGATTGATGCGCCACAAGCGAGCGGCTGGCGCATAGGTTAACTCGGCCAGAGCCTCCTCGCCGCGCCTGACCTCGACTTTACGCTGCTGGATGACTCCATCCGGCCCAGGCAAGAATCGGTAGGTGGTTTGCAACTCAAAACCTTGGCGCTGACGATCTTCATCATTGATGGAGATTCGTTCGACAGCGACCGTTTCTACGGTTTCAATGCGGTACAGCTCGCGCACCCAGTCATGTTCAGTCAACAGAGCGTCGCAGTTTTCACAGCGATTGACCAAGGGCTGCGCGCCGTTGATGTCACCCAAATGACCATAACCACATTGGCTGCAGACCAGCGAAGAGATAGTAGCAAGCTGGCTGTTGCCGGAGATATGATCGGCAGATCCCACATTAAGCTTGGCGCGTACCACACGATACATGCGCCCCTGGTGATAGATTAGGCTACGCGGGCCAAATTCCGACAAGGCCAGAAAACGCGGACGACTGACCATGCTGCCCTCGTCATCTTTACCGTTTCCGGCGCCCCCCCCGCGCGCAGGAATCCATGCCATCAAAGGTAGGCGTGGGAAGTTGTAGCCCGGCAGGAAACCCTGGCTGGCCAGATAACGGTAAGTGTAGAAGTCCGAGTCCTGGGTGTTACCGTTCTTGAGCAACACGGCATATTGTCGAGCCGCATCACCATAGCGGCGCTGTGCATTCTGGCGCTCACTGTGCGACGCGGTATGGCTTTTGACGATCTGGTCGGCCATGTTCATTTGTGTTCGCGTGGCATCGAACAAGACGCGCCAGCGTTCAAGGGCATTGGAGAATGCCTGAGGCGCCCCCTCAATCACCTTCTGCACATAGTCCGCTGAAAACCAGTCGCTGCCCGAGAGCTCCTGCTGCAACTGCGCAATAACGCGAGCTGCACTGGCCTGGGCACGCTGTGTGACTGCCGGATCATTTAGTGCATCTTGGTAGGACTTGATCAGCGGTTTTCCCGGTCGGTCAAGGTCGAGCATCGGAGCGATGCTGACATCGAGTGCAATGTGGGCGTTTGCCAGCCAGACCGCCTGCAAATGGCTCTCGACCAGATCTCGATTGGCCAGATCTAGCGTAGGTGCGCGGACGATGCCATGCACCATTTCATTGGCATGATGGAAAAACCACTGATCATGCGGGCTCAACGAGGCGCAATAGGTGATCACCAGGGCTTGTTGACCAGATCGACCGGCGCGCCCACTGCGCTGGGCATAATTGGCTGGGGTTGGCGGAACATTGCGCAGATACACGGTATTCAGTGATGAAATGTCGACACCCAGCTCCATGGTGGGCGAGCAGAACATGATTGGCAGACGCTCCAGCGGAGCTTCGTGCGCTGGGTTGTCGGCCCAGTCCTTGCGGTCCTTGTCCGTGTAGCGGAAACGTTGCTCCAGTAATTGACGGCGTCCAGCATCCACCTGAGCGGTGTGTTCCTGCGCTTCAAAATCGAACAGGGGATGGCTCGTTTGGCGCAACAAATCCGCGATGTTCAGATACAGCGCACGGAAGAACTGATTGGAGCGCGAGTCCCCCGCCTGCAAAAAATCTTCTGGCAAACACCAATCCAAAGCAGCGGCATTTAGGCGCCAACCTATTAGCTTTTGATCAATCGAATGCTTCTGGACATAGCCGTAGAGCGCAGCCGCTTGTAGGAGCGCCTCCACCAGTTCGACCCACTCTGGGTCTTTCCAGCTTGTGACTTGACCGGCGAAGGCAGTTTCTTTCCAGAAGGAAGCGGTTTTGATGTCGCGAAGCAGGCGTGAACGAGGCCCGCCTGTCACTAGATCTGTTCTAGGTTTGCCCCGGTATTCCGGCCGCTTACCGAGAATCAGGTATTTGGCGGTTTCCAACAACTCGTCAGGCGCAAAAGCCCAACGCTCATTGAGATAAGCGAAGGCGCTGGTTCGGGCCTTGTCTTGCTCGACCGGATCGAGATAGCGAGTCTCCAGGCACAACCCGCGACGCATCGTGTCAAAAACAAGCCGACACAAACTTGCCCGGTGTGCGGCATTCAATTGCCCCAACGCACCACTTTTACCAAACGCAGCAGTATCGGAACAAAATTCATCCAGACCGCGATAACTAATCATCAGCAAACCCAGTTGATCCAGGTTTGGGTTATTGAATCGCCAGCCACGCCGCAGATCGCGTAGCAAACGGTAACCGATGATGTAGCGCAGGCTGCGCTGAGCTTCCTGTCGAGCAAGGCCCATGAGCTTGGGGGTGCGTAGATATTCGACCAGCGTAGCTTCGTCCAACCGATCAAAGCCGAGCGCCTTGAACACTGCATCAGCCAACTGCTCTTCACTTAGCTCCCCGTTACTGTTCTGCAGAGCGCCAATAAGACCTGCGCGCAAGGTCAGCAAAAAAACGAAGTCATTGAAGTGGCCGGCCTGTAACGCTGCGTCCTGGCGGTTGTCAGTAAAGCCAAGCAATTTGCGCGGATCAGGTTGGCCGCTTGCAGGCTCTGTATCGTTGAAGAGTTGGCGTAGTGCAGTCAGAGTCAGAATCGTTGTGGCAGAGGATCGCCCTTCACCTGAAAGACTGGCCAAACGGTTGATGTCTTTGCCATGTGCTTCATGCAATTGACCACATTTCAGACAGAAGCGAAACTTTCCTGGGATATACCAGAACGATTCGCCATAGCCCTCGTTTCCTTGTACATCAATGCTGACACTATAAGGTACGGCCCTTTTGTAATTTTGTTTGATCTTGGGTGTATCGCGGCTCAAATCCAGCCAGGTCTCAGGCAGGTCTTCAATATCACCTCGATAGGGCGTATTGGAAGTTGCAGGGCATAGAAATCCGTAAAAGACGTCTTCGTTATCGTCTGCCGTAATATCATCGATTTCGCGCGGGGTGTAGCTCGTGGGTGCCCGCTTAGACTGCCAAACCGGCAGATACTCTTGACCGCAATCCCGGCAAAAATGCACAGGATAGAGTTGAGCGCCTTCCTCCTGACGACCTGGCGCGAAACGCTGCGCATCTAAAGTGATATGACGAACACTTTGTGCTTCAAGAGTAGCAAGTACCTTTCCAGGACCGCTGATGAACTGGTGAAGTTTGAACGCGAATGGCGGCCGCCCCTGCGGGGTTTTAACTTCATGTGCCGCCAACAGAAAGCGCTGCAAACCATTGCGCGCCACATCGATCGCACAACCCGCATCGTTCGCCAGTTGTTCACTGGCTGCTTGGATTGTCATCGGCTTTGCCCGACGCGGCGGCTCGTTGTCAGGCAGTTCAATGCCGAGACGTAATTCGACCCAGATCGACAGCGGATCAACCCGAAACGCGTCAAAGTTTTTCCAAGAAAACTCAGAGCGGGCTACCATATCCGCTAAATCAGACTTCACAGCCGCGACATCTTTTAGCGGATCGGTCACGCGCTCCAACGTTTCTCCGATAATGTCCTGCTCGCTTATGCGCGCTCCAAAAATCTTGCTGGCAACCTCGGACACAGTTTTGTTTCGATCCGCCAAGCTTCCAGTGCTAGACATCGTGGCGGATGTGCCGATGCAAACAAGTTCATCCGCCTGCAGGCGCTCACGCAAACGGCGCACCAGTAAGGCCACATCAGCCCCCTGGCGCCCACGGTAGGTGTGAAGCTCGTCTAGGATCAAAAATTCCAGCCCCTGACAGTGATCGACCACCCGCCGATCTACCGCGTCGAAGCGTGTAAGGATCAGTTCCAGCATCATGAAGTTGGTAAGTAGTATATCTGGCGGATTACCTGCAATAGCGTCACGCGCTGCTTTTGATTCTTGCCCTGTATAACGGGCAACCGTGAAGGGTTGTTGTCCATCCGGATAGCCATGAAGAAATTTGTCGAGCTCTTCGAGCTGGCTGTTCGCCAAGGCATTCATCGGGTAGATAACGATGGCGCGGGTGCGTGCAGCTTTTTCCTGGTCTTTGGCTTTCAAAATTCGATCAATGACCGGAATGAAGAAAGACAGCGATTTGCCGGAACCAGTGCCGGTTGTAACGACATAGCTTTGCTTGGCCTGGCCCTTGGCGAGTGCTTGCAACTGATGGGCATAGAGATGCAATGGCTGGGGATTCCCTTCCGCTTTTCCAACCTGAAAAAGATTGGCACAGGCATCGTGAAGTATCCCCTCTGCCACAAGCTGCTGCACTGAACCTTTGCGCTGATAGTTCGGATTGATCTGTACGAGGGGCTCTGGCCAGTAACGCCCATCCGCATACTGCCGCTCCACCTCATCCCTGATGTCTTGCGCAGCGATTCGGGAAAAGCTTCGTGAAAACGAGCTGTATTCGCTGATGAGCTGATCGCGAAAGCCAAATACGTTATTCATTGATATTGTCCTTCCCGTGGGGAGCGTAGCCGGGTGCTAGTACGGCATTCTTGACGCCATACAACGCCAGGTAGTCCTTCAGCCAAAGCCTGTACTCATCGCCTTGCAAGCTGTGGTCAGGCGAGGCATCGACACTCCAACGCAGCAGCATGTAACCAGCGATTGCAGCGCGAACGCGTATTCGTATCGAACCTTCCTGCATCCCGTAGTCCATCCGGATGATCTCGGGACAGCTCAAGCGCGGGTGAGGTACCAAATCCAGCTCCACGATCCGAGTCCACTGGATATCGTTGTCCGGGCGTTCGTTCGCTTTAGGTTCTTCGTTGAGCAGCTTGGGGGCTTCAATCCGCGTCACGAAAAAGTCACGGAACTCACCGCGCTTGCGGTCAAAGGCGCGAATGTGCAAGCGCACTCCGGTGTCTACAAGCGCAAAGGGCACGATCACCCGCTCGGACTCTCCACTGCTCATTGAGTGATACCGGATAGCTACAGGTCGCTTGGCATGAATAGCCCGACAGATTGGAGCTAAGACGTCCAATCGCGGGTTGCCCAAGACAGTGGGTGATTCACACGGTAGCATCGACTGTAATTCGCCGCTCAAACCACCACCCCCCCAAGAGATCGACGACAGCACACGCTGAGGGGCGTGCTCAAAGATCGGTACGAAGCCCCTGCCGATCCGATAAATCTTGCTACTGCCGTCGAACTCGATGTTTTGCGGGGCTATCTCTCGATAGAGGGCCAGATCCCGGGTTGCGCCCGCTGGAGCCACCCCAAAGCGGCCTGCCAAATCGGGACGACCGATCTCTCCCATGAAATAGAGCCGAAAGTCGATGTAGGCGAGCCGCTCCCGCTGGGCGTAGCTCAGGCTCTCAACAAGCTGGGAATGCATGGTCAGACGCCCCTCATCCACGAAAAACGACAATAAGACCGGAATTGGATTTTTGATTGTTCATTGTTAAACAGGTGATGTCATCAATATGATGACATGATGCCTTTCTATATGGATTATCACAAGCTAATGCTAAGCGCTCTACAGTTGTGTAGAGAGGTGGCCCTTAACTCGATTGCGTATTCACCACGCTCGAAATTTGCGAAATGTGTCCACAACGAGTAGATACACCGCGTGGGTAATCTGCGAACTGAGCGAAACCAGATGGTCGCCAGTGATTCAGATACTCTGGAAATAAACCACTATCAGTAGCTAGTCACTCGATCTGCACGGTCACCCGTAACACTAGCTTCGGAAGATTCCCGACAGAGCTCTATTCGTTCCGAACTGCAAAAGCCGCCCATTGCGTCTAACCGTCAAGCTACGCAACGCGCGCATGGGGGGACAAATGGGGGGACAAGAACAAAAAGCTAAACGACACCTAGTAAAACAAGGCACAACAGCAATAATAACGCCGCCCACAAGCCGGCTTTTTAATGCCTGCTGGAAACTGGTCAAGGAATTACCCTCACGGATAACTAAACCCCTTCACCAACGTCAACTCCCCCACCGCCCGCATCGGCACCAGAAACGTCTC
>Ga0247819_10000417_pt1 | contig 25767 bp, 18 predicted proteins | sample 13C_Xylose_Day6_FD_193428 | JGI IMG/M metagenome (GOLD analysis project Ga0247819, IMG submission 193428) | Soil microbial communities from agricultural site in Penn Yan, New York, United States - 13C_Xylose_Day6 | ecosystem: Environmental > Terrestrial > Soil > Agricultural land | place: USA...
TGCTCGTGCTCTTGCTCTTGCTCTTGCTCTTGCTCTTGCTCTTGCTCTTGCTTCGGCTTTTGCTTCTAAGCGCGCGATAGTTCAGGCGCCGCAGATTGCGACTTCAGGAGGCCGAGCAGAGGTCTTGCGGAGGGAGGTGACGGGCATGGATGCCCGGCAAGCGCTGAGGCCCCACGGGTTACTTTGCATGCACCGTAATCGCCACCAACCGCACTACCACCGGCCTGACCATCAACACACATACGAACGCCACAGGCATCGCCAACTGGTACGCCTTCAGCACGTTACCGAGATATTCGGCGTTAACCCCCGCATTCGCTGCCGTAATCACGAAACACATCAACAGCGCCATGATCGACGACATGTAGAAAGCAAAGACGTAGGGCATGGCCCCCGGGTGCAATTTGCGTCGACTGCGTGCCTGGGAGAGGTTGCTCATGCGAACTCCTGGAAGGTGGGTAAAGGCGCAAGTTAGCAACGCTCCGGGCAGCAGCTGTAGACCAGCCGTACTGAGTTCTTTATAAAGAGATTCTTACGAATCCAAAGGCTCAGCATGGACCTGCTCAACGCCATTCGCAGCTTCATCAAGGTGGTCGAAGCCGGCAGTATCGCCGCCGGTGCCCGCAACCTGGGCCTGAGCCCGGCTGCGGTCAGCCAGAACCTGGCACGCCTGGAAGGCCACTTGCAGGTTCGCCTGCTCAGCCGCACCACCCGCAGTATGGCGCTGACACCCGCCGGTACCCAGTACTACGAACGCGTCAGGCACATCGAACGCGACCTGGCCATGGCCGAACAGGCCGTCACCACCCCCGACAGTGAACCCCAGGGGCGGCTGTGCATTGCCTCGACATCCGCCTTCGGTCGCCACGTTCTGGCACCATTGATACCCGCATTCAGTGCCCGCTACCCACTACTTTCGATAGAGTTGGTAACGACTGATCGCCGGGTCAACCATGCTCGCGAAGATGTGGATGTGAGCCTGCGCATTGCTCCACAGCTGGAGGACCAGTTGGTGGCCCGGCATATCGCCCGTATACCATTCATTTGCTGTGCCTCGCCCGGTTACTTGCAAAGCGCCGGTATACCGGCCACGCCCGAGGGCTTGCGTGATCATCGCTGCCTGGTGTTCCGCTATCCGGTGGATGGGCGCTTCCTGCGTTGGGGCTTCATGCGCGACGGGCTGCGGTTCGAGGCAGAATTCGGCAGTGTCCTGATCAGCGACGACATCGATGCCCTGACCCAGATGGCACTGCACGATGGCGGCATCACCCGCCTGGCCGAGTTCATCGTCCGGCCGCATCTGGCCACCGGGGCGCTGGTGCCGTTGTTCGAATACAGCGACAGCGCCCAGGCCTATGCCCAGACCGAACCGATGGATATCTACCTGTGCCTGGCCGACCGCTTCGCCATGACCGCTAAAGTGCGTGTATTCATGGACTACCTTTGCGAAGCCCTGGGCGACAGCTGGCAGGTGCAAGCATGAAAAAACCGCCACGAGGGCGGTTTTTCATGTGAAGCGTACTGATCAGAAGCGGTAGGTGAGGGACGCACCGATACCGTGAGCGCTGTTCTCGTACTTGGCCTGGTAGCTGCCTTTGGTGGGGCTGACCTGGTTGACCTTGACGTCTTCTTCCCACAGGTAGGAATAGGCTACGTCGATGGTCATATCGTCGTTCGGGCTCCAGCCAGCACCCAGGCTGAATACCTTACGATCGCCAGTCGGAATGCGCGGCGAGCGGTCGTGGTTGTTGGTAGGCGACTGGTCGACGGTAAAGCCGGTGCGCAGTACCCACTCCTTGTTGACTTTGTAAGACGCACCAATGGCATGAGCCCAGGTGTCGTGCCAATTCTGGTCTTCCTTGATGGTCTCGAATGCCGAACCTGCAAGTTGCGCTGGGACATCGTTTTGCACGGTGATGTCTTCCAGACGGCTCCAGCGAGTCCAGGTGCTACCGGCGTACAGGGTCCACTGGTCATCGAGTTCGTGGGTGACCGAGAAATCGACCGATTCCGGTGTCTTGATCTTCAGTGTCGCATCGAACTTGTCACCGTTGAACGGTCCGATCAGCGGGGTGCTGACGCGAGTTTTGCCTTCCAGCTTGTAGTCGACCATCGAGTGGTAGGTCAGGCCGAGACGGGTGCGGTCGGTGGCCTGGACCAGGATGCCGATGTTGTAACCCACGGCGGTATCGTCACCCTTGATCTTTACCTCTCCGTCTTGACCACCCAGGAACGCGGGGGTAGGCAAGTTCGAGCCCAGTTCGCCCTTGATGCGGTTGAAGGTCGGGCCAAAACCGATCGAGACCTTGTCGTTGAAGGCGTAGCTTACGGTTGGCTGGAAGGTGATTACCTCGACATGGCTCTTCTTGCCCCAGTAACGTGCAGCGTCACCATCGCCGTAGTCGGTCACCAGGCCAAACGGTACGTAGACGCCGAAGCCTACGCTCCAGTGGTCGTCGATCGGTTTGACGTAGTAACCCATGGGCACACCAACGAGCGGCACCATGTCGCCATCGGTTTCCCCCCCAAAGTTGCTACCCGGGCCCGAGATGTCGGACTTGGCGATGACAGCTGCGCCACCCACGGTTACTTGTTCGCGCTTGAGGCGCGACATGCCAGCAGGGTTGCCAAATACGGTGCTGGCATCTTCGGCAGAAGACGAACGTCCCGCGAAACCGGTCCCCATGCTGCTGATGCTTTGCTCGTTCAGCGCGAAACCTGCGGCAAGCAGTTGGCTGGAAGCGAGGGCAACGGCAATGCCGAGGGAGGTTTTGAGCATTACTTTTTTCATTATTAGAAAACTCCTTGGGATCTCCGGGTCGAAAAGCTACCAACAAATCACGCGCCGCGCTATAGCCTCAATCGCAGGAGATAGAGCGGTTTTGTAGGACAATCCGACCAAAATTCCCTTTTTTCCGGTTTCGTTGTAGGACGTGTCTCAAGATGCCTGCGGCAATCTCTGATCTATGCAGGTATGCCAGGCGTGGGTGAAATCGCGCAGGCGACCTTGGGGGTTGAAAATCTGTCGCCAGATCCGCGCCAGTGCGAGAAGGTCGTCGGCGGCAGGCAAGGGCGTGGCCTGCTCTTCGACGAGCATCCAGGCAATGGCGGTGGAATAGCGCAGGTTTACGGTGAGTTCGAGGTGCGGGCCGCCGAGGAAGGCGTGCTGGCTGGCAAGGCCGCGGACCAGGCTGGCCAGGTCGGGGTCTCGGGCAAGGTAGTCGTCCCAGATTGCCTGGTGACGGTGTTCGCCGATACGGTACAGACCGTGGCCACGACGGTCGTGCAAGGCCGACCCCAGGGCCGACTGGCTGGCGGCGATGCCAAGCAGCAAGGCTTCGGCGCTGGCGCAGTGACGGTTCAGGTAGACCAGGGTGGGTCGGATCACATACTGACACAATTCATTCGCCGCGATACCCATGATGCCCTCGAGCAGTTAGGGGCCGGACGGGCGCTGGAGCTTGGCAGCTGGTGAGTGATCAGGCCCGCCGGAAGCGGCAAGCACCGCTCGAGTTGAAGTGTAGTGTGATAATCGTGGTGTAAAGGGCTGTTTTTAAATCGATTGCTGCCTGACGTTTCGGGCTATATGCCTTAAGGCAATTACGCCACGAACGTTCAGGCAGGCTTGCGATGGGATCATTCAGCGCTTGAATACCGCAATATTCGCCACTCACGCAGTGAGCGACTGGCGGGTGCGGGCGATGACCGCCTGCAGCGGTTCACTGCGGCTGTACTGTTCGGGGTACAGCCGCTCGGTGTGGCAGGCGACGCCGTGTTCGTCTACCAGGGTGAAGCTGAAGCTGCCCTTGCGAGGTGCAACGATAAGGCACTTCAACGGCGAGAAGGCCTGGGAGAGGGTGCCAATGGCAGCCTGAATCTGATGATGAGTTTGCATATTGTTGGAGGTTCCTGCTTTAAACACGGGGTTATGATCCGTGCATGATAGAAACGTTCCAGTGACGCCTTTATTAAGGGACGAATGAACCTGACTGGAACAGGGCAGCCAGAGGGAGCGCAATCAAAGGTGGGCGCTTGGGCTGACTGGTAGGTACTTCAGAAGGCAGGCAGCACGCCGGGGCCATGGTTCTAGGCCGTCGGGGTGGGATCCTGATCAATCTGTCACGTGATTCGTGCTTGAACAGCGCTGGGCTGGCGAGTGAATCATCGAATTGGCCGGTCCTGGTTTCAGCAGCGCCACCCTTGGGAGGAGCGGGTCTGCAAGGACGCTCAAGGCCAGAATTGACTTTCAGCTTGGTACTAACGAGGCGCACCTTAACGGAAATACAGGCGCTTGGCAAGCATTTCATGTTTGTTCAGGTGAGCCGAGCAGTATGGCGCGTATTTGCTCTGCTGGGAAGAGGGGGCAAAAAGCCCGCATCCGGCCGGATGTACCGATTTCGTGCACTCAAATGAAGGTTTATGGTGCACTTGTTCACATTCGGAGCAGCGCTTGCAACTGGCTCGCAGTACGCCACAACCGCTTCGCCAATGCCTTGACTGGGCGGTTAAGTCAATGAAAAAAAACACTATTTTTAGCTGGTGAAAAAATCGTCAGTTTGAGCGAAAGCCCCAATTCATGGGGGTTTGCGAGGGATGTGGGGTGGTTGTCCACCGAGTTATCCACAGGAACTGTGGATTGTCCCGAGCGCTTGCTCTAGGACGGGCGTGCCAGCAATACAGTGAACTGTCCGACAATCGACATGCTCCGGAAGCCCTCTTGGTCATCCACTTGAAAACGTCAAGAAAAGATCATTGAAAATTTTTTCAATCCTCCGGAAATCGAAAGGCCAAGGTGCAAAAAAAAGGGTAAAGTGGCGCGCCTTTCGAGTTGCCATACCTGTTGCTCATGAAGTTTCGCGGTAAACCCCTCGCCAGCCCCGCAGCATCCACGCCTGCGCCTCCCCCCAAACGGTTTTCCCTCAAAGTGGCCTTGTGGCTGCTCGATAACCCGCGCCTGGGTGACAAGCCGCAGGTCAAGCACCTGGCCGGGCGTCTGTTGAAACAGCCAGCACGTCAGGGTGTGGTAGTGGCGCAAAGCCGGCTGGGGCAGATGTTGTGCCGTGATTGCGGCAATGCCCGTGACCGGCGTATTGGCCATGAACTGCTGCGCCAGGCTGCCCGCGCCGGTGACCGGCGGGCGCAGCTGGAATACGCGCGACTGTGCCAGCACAGCGAGCCGGAGCAGGCGCGGTACTGGCTGGAGCTGGCGGCGGGGCAGGGGTCGCAGGAGGCGCGGCGGCTTTTGAGGCAGTGGTTTCATGCCTGAGGTGTGTTGCCAGCACTGGCCTCTTCGCGGGTAAACCCGCTCCCACAGGAATAGCTATACCTCGGATACTGTGCAATCCCTGTGGGAGCGGGGTTACCCGCGAAGAGGCCGGAACAGGCAACACACCGCTCAGGCTGATAAGCTGCGATGCATTCATCCAGGATCATTCGGGGTAAGCATGACAGTGGATCTGGCCAGCATTCTGCTGGGCTTGGTGGCAGGTGCATTACCTTGCCTGGGTTGGGTCATGCAGGTGCAGCGCCGCCAGGGCGCGCGGCAAGGCGAGCAGGCCTTGCTTGAAGAGCGCCTCAATGCTGCCCAGCTGGCCATGGCCGGCCTGCAGGCGCAATTGGAGGCCAGCCGCGACGAGGTCAGCGACCTTACTGAAGCCAACACCGTCAAGCAGACCCAGCTGGCCGCCCAGGGCCGTGAGCTGGAACTGCTGCAGATCGATCGCGACAACGCCCGCGACGCCGCCCACGCCTGGAACCTCGAACGTGCCAACCGCGAAGCCGAACTGCGCCGCCTGGAGGCGCAGACCGCACGCCTGGACGCCGAACTGCGCGAGCAGCAGGAAAGCCACCAGCAGCGCCTGGAAGACCTGCAGGAAGCTCGCGACACCCTGCGCGCCCAGTTCGCCGACATGGCTACCAAGATCTTCGACGAGCGCGAGCAGCGCTTCGCCCAGACCAGCCAGCAGCATCTCGGCCAGTTGCTCGACCCGCTCAAGGAGCGCATCCAGGCCTTTGAAAAACGCGTGGAGGAAAGCTACCAGCAGGAAGCCCGCGAGCGCTTCTCGCTGGGCAAGGAGCTGGAGCGCCTGCAACAACTGAACCTGCGGCTGTCCGACGAAGCGACCAACCTGACCCAGGCGCTGAAGGGTCAGAAAACCCAGGGCAACTGGGGTGAGCTGATCCTCGAACGGGTATTGGAGCATGCCGGCCTGGAAAAGGGCCGCGAATACCAGACCCAGGTCAGCCTAAAGAGCGCCGATGGCGAGCGCTTCCAGCCTGATGTGCTGATCATGCTGCCGGGCGACAAGCAGGTAGTGGTGGATGCCAAGGTCAGCCTCACCGCCTACCAGCAGTTCGTCGCCAGCAATGACGAGGCCGCGCTCAAGCAGCATGTGCAGTCGCTGCGCAGCCACGTCAAAGGCCTGTCGAGCAAGGACTACAACCGCCTCGAAGGCCTGCACAGCCTGGATTTCGTGCTGCTGTTCGTGCCGATCGAGGCAGCGTTCTCGGCAGCCCTGCAGGCCGAGCCGAACCTGTTCCAGGAAGCCTTCGACCGGCAGATCGTGATCGTCAGCCCGACCACCTTGCTGGCTACCTTGCGGGTGATCGACAGCCTGTGGAAGCAGGAACGCCAGGGCCAGAACGCCCGCGAGATCGCCGAGCGTGCCGGCTGGCTGTACGACAAGTTCGTGCTGTTCATCCAGGACCTGGACGAGCTGGGCAGCCGCCTGCAGCAGGTGGACAAGGCCTATGCTGCCGCGCGTAACAAGCTGTGCGAAGGGCGCGGCAACCTGGTCAGCCGCAGCGAACAGTTGAAGCTGCTGGGCGCCCGCGCCAGCAAGAGCCTGCCGGCCGACCTGCTGGAGCGGGCGTTGTCCGACGAGGCGTTGCCGGACGAAGCGCTTACTGAACCAGGCTCAGATGGCGATTGAGCATGGCGCGCAGGGCCGCCGGCTTGACCGGCTTGGCCAGGTAGTCCAGACCTGCGGCATGCACCATGGCGATGGTTTCCTTGCTGCCGTCGGCACTGATCACCACACCCGGCACCGGTTCACCCAGGCGCGCGCGTAGCCAGCCCATCAGCCCGGTACCGGTCTCGCCGTCGTCCAGGTGGTAGTCCACCAGCGCCAGGTGCGGGCGCATGCCTTTGCCCAGCAAGGCTTCGCATTCGGCTTGGTTGCGCGCGGTCCATACCTGGCAGCCCCAGCGGCTGAGCAGGCTGTTCATGCCGATCAGGATGCTGTCTTCGTTGTCCACGCACAGTACCTGCAGCCCGGCCAGGGGCTGGCCGCCCTGTTCCACCGGGGCGGTGGGCGCCGGGGCGGCCTGGCGGGCAATCGGTACGCTGACGCGGAACACCGTGCCCTTGCCCGGCCACGAGCGCACTTCCAGCTTGTGCCCCAGCACCCGGCACAGGCCGTCGGCGATCGCCAGGCCCAGGCCCAGGCCCTTCTCGGCGCGGGTCTGGTGGCTGTCCAGGCGCTTGAACTCCTGGAAGATCTCCTGCAGCTTGTCGTCGGCGATGCCCGGGCCGCGGTCCCAAACCTCGAGCCACAACCGCTCACCTTGGCGCCGTGCACCCAGCAGGATCGGGCTCTTGCCATAGCGCAGGGCGTTGGTCAGGAAGTTCTGCAGCACCCGGCGCAGCAGCCTCATGTCGCTGTCCACCCGCAGGCGGCTGCCACGCAGGCGGAACTCCAGGCCCTTCTCTGCGGCCAGCACCTTGAATTCCGCGCCCAGGGTGTCGAACAGCTCGTTGAGGGCAAAGGGTTTGGCATCCGGTGTGATCTTGCCGTTTTCCAGGCGCGAGATGTCCAGCAGGTCGCTGATCAGCTCTTCGGCCGAGCGCAGCGAGCTGTCCATGTGCTGCACCAGCTGGCGGGCCTCGTCATTCATGCCCTCGGCTTGCTGCGACAAGGCGGCGGAGAACAGCCGGGCGGCATTCAGCGGCTGCATCAGGTCATGGCTGACCGCAGCCAGGAAACGGGTCTTGGACTGGCTCACCGCTTCGGCACGGCTCTTGGCTTCGGACAACGCCTGGTTCAGTTGCGACAGCTCATGAGTGCGTTCCGCCACCCGTTGCTCCAGGCCTTCGTTGGCATCGCGCAGGGCCTGTTCGGCCTCGCGGAACGGGGTGATATCGGTGAAGCTCATGACGAAACCGCCGCCCGGCATCGGGTTGCCGATCAGTTCGATCACCCGGCCATTGGGGAACAAGCGCTCGGAGGAGTGCGCACGGCCCTGACGCATCCAGTGCAGGCGCCGCGCCACATGCACCTGCGCCTCGCCCGGGCCGCACAGCCCGCGCTCGGCGTTGTAGCGGATGATGTCGGCGATCGGCCGGCCCACGCTGATCAGCCCGTCGGGGTAGTTGAACAGTTCCAGGTAACGGCGGTTCCAGGCCACCAGGTGCAGGTTCTGGTCGACCACGCTGATGCCCTGGTTGATGTTCTCGATGGCCCCTTGCAGCAGGGCGCGGTTGAACTGCAGCACCTCGCTGGCTTCGTCGGCGATACGCACCACGTCTTCCAGTTGCATGTCGCGGCCTTCGATGGCGGCCTTGACCACGGCACGGGTCGACGAGGTGCCGAGTACCCCGGCCAGCAGGCGTTCGGTGTGTTCGATCCAGTCGCCGTCGGCGTTCTGGTTGGGGTTGAAGCCCTTGCCCTGGCGGTAGGCGAAGCGGATGAAGCTCTGCCGGGCGCGTTCTTCACCGACGAAGCGCGAGGCCAAGGTCAGCAGGTCGTCGATCTGCACCGCCAGCAGCGGCTTGCTGCTAGGCCTGGCGCTGGTCTGCTGGCCTATGAAGCGGCCGGCCTGCCAGTGCTCGGAAACCCGCGTGCGCGACAGCACCGAGACCCAGGCGAACAGGGTGAAGTTGCCCGCCAGCGACAGCACCACGCCCTGGGTCAGCGGGCTGATCGGCAGGTTCAGCGGGTTGCCGTGCAGCCACGCCAACCCTGGGAACAGCTGCAGCGACCAGCCCACGCTGTGCGCGGCAATCGGCAGCACCAGGGTGTAGAACCACAGGAAAATACCAGCGGCCAGGCCGGCGAACACACCGCGGCGGTTGGCCTGTTTCCAGTACAGCGCACCGAGCATGGCCGGGGTCAGTTGGGTCACGGCGGCGAAAGCGATCTGGCCGATGGTCGCCAGGCTGGCGGTGGAGCCCAGCAGGCGGTAGCTGACATACGCCAGCAGCAGGATCACCACGATGGTCACCCGGCGTACCGAGAGCATCCAGTGACGGAACGCCTCGAACGGCCGCTCGGCGTTGGTACGGCGCAGCAGCCAGGGCAGCAGCATGTCGTTGGAGACCATGGTCGATAGCGCCACGGCCTCGACGATGACCATGCCGGTGGCCGCCGAGGCACCACCGATGAATGCCAGCAGGGCCAGGCTCGGGTGTGCCTCGGCCAGCGGCAGGCTGATGACGAACGAATCGGAAATCACCGTGCCCGGCAGCAGCATCTGCCCGGCCAGGGCAATCGGCACCACGAACAGCGCGGCCAGTGCCAGGTACATCGGGAATACCCAGCGCGCCAGGCGCATGTCCTGGGGTTCGATGTTCTCCACCACGGTAACGTGGAACTGCCGTGGCAGGCAGATGATCGCCATCATCGCCACGGCGGTCTGTACCACCATCGACGGCCAGTTGATGGTCTCCTGCCAATAGTCCTGCAGGTGGATCGATTGGCGGGCCTGGCTGAACAGGTCGTCGAAGCCGTCATACAGGTTGAAGACGATGAAGATACCTACGGCCAGGAAGGCCAGCAGCTTGATCAACGATTCGAAGGCAATCGCCAGGACCATGCCGCGGTGGTGTTCGGTCACGTCCAGGCTGCGGGTACCGAAGACGATGGCGAACAGTGCCAGTACCAACGACACGACCAGTGCGGTGTCCTGTACGCGGGTGCCGGTGGCATCGGCATTGGCGCCGATCAGCAGGTTCACGCCCAGCACGATGCCCTTGAGCTGCAAGGCGATGTACGGCAGCACGCCGATCAGGCAGATCAGCGCCACGACCACCGCCAGGGATTGCGACTTGCCGTAGCGCGCGGCGATGAAGTCGGCAATCGAGGTGATGTTCTGTTGCTTGCTGATCAGCACCATCTTCTGCAGCACCCAGGGTGCGAAGATCAGCAGCAGCACCGGGCCCAGGTAGATCGGCAGGAATGCCCAGAGCTGTTCGGCGGCCTGGCCGACCGCGCCGAAGAAGGTCCAGCTGGTGCAGTACACGGCCAGCGACAGGCTGTACACCCAGGCACGCAGCTTCGGCGGCAACGGCGTGCTGCGGCGGTCGCCGTAGAAGGCGATGGCGAACATGATGGCCATATAGGCCAGGGCGACCACGGCGATCAGCCCGCTGGACAACGACATGAAAACTCCGAAGCAAAAAGATAACGCGGTCCCGATCAATCAGTCTGGCACGCAGGTGCCGCTTCGTCAGCGCAGACGATGGTCGCAGTGGCAGGTGGTCGCAGGGTTCTCTTTAACCTGTGCCGGCCCTTTCGCGGGTGAACCCGCTCCCACAGGTACTGCACTGTGGGAGCGGGTTCACCCGCGAAGAGGCCAGCAGAGCAGACATCATCCTCTACGGGTACCCAGCCAATAAAACACTCCCGCCAGTATCACCGACAACACCAGCAGGTAGAAGATCGCCCCCGGCCACAGATGCACCAGGGCGAACCCCACCATCACCGGCCCCAGCGCCGCGCCGAGGTTGGACAGGTTCTGTGCTCCGTAATACACCCCACGCAAGTGCTCCGGCGCGATCAGGTCGATGAACATGTACTCGGCCGGGATCACGATGATCTCGCCCAGGGTGAACACCAGCATCGCCAGGCACCACGCCAGCGCCGAACCGGCAAAGGCAAAGCCCAGCAGCCCGGCGATGAACAGGCCCATGCCGGCCAGCAGCCAGGGCATCAGGCGCTGGCGGCTGATGCGGCGGCCGATCAGGTACTGCAGGGCGATCACCGTCACCGCGTTGGTGGTCACCAGGTAGCCGATCAGGCGCGCCGCCTCAGCCGGGCTGCTGGTTACCACCAAGTACTGAGACAAGTAGGCGGTGAACTGGCCGAATACCACCGCGCTCAGCACCCCGCCCAGGGTGAAGCATACCAGCCGCCGGTCACGGGCCAGCCCCAGTGCCACCTGGCCGAAGCCGACCCCGGGCTTGTCCGGCACACTGGCCTGCAGGCTGCGGTCACCCAGGCGCCAGTAGGCCAGGCACATGCCCAGGCCGAGCAGGGCGGAGGCGATGAACGGCATATGGTCATTCAGCTCCAGCATGGCCACCCCCAGCAGCGGGCCGGCGGCGTAGCCGACGTTGCTGAGGGTGTACTTGATGGCGAACACTTCGGCCCGCTCCTCCACCGGGAGCAATGCGCAGAAGCCCGCCTTGGCGGCGATGTCGACCACTGCCAGGGCCAGGTTGATCATTATCAGGCAGAGAAAGAACAGCAGTGCCGAGTTGCTGGCGACCGCGCCGACAAAGGCCAGGGCAAACAGCAAAGTGCTGGCGCTGACCAGTGTGTGGTTGCGCAAGGTATCCACCAGGTGGCCGCCATACAGGCTCAGCAGCGAGGCGATGATCAGTGCGCCACCGATCAGCAGGCCGATCTGGCTGATCGGCAGCTGGAAATTGTCGGCCAGGTACACCACCAGGTAGGGCAGGGTGAGGGCACGGGCGACGGTGAGGGTGAAGGTGGTGCCGAGCAGCAGGCGTACAGTGTGCGGGTAGCGTTTTATGGCGGCGAGCATACACATCCTTGTTGTTCTGTTTTGCCGTGGTGACCAGCATATGCCAACAGAGGCCTGCTGCGCAGGCCTTTCGCGGGCACGCCCGCGAAAGGGCCGGTACAGCCCTCCAGAATCCTTGAGCGCTTGCCAGTCAGTGCATTTCCCATGCAGATTTGTGGCTTGTCGCGCCCGGCGCGCCTCCAATTGAAAAGCCCTCAGGACCATGGACGATGAGTCATTCCTCGCAATTCACCTTGCTCGGCAAGCGGCGTTTCCTGCCGTTTTTCATCACCCAGTCGCTGGGTGCCTTCAATGACAACCTGTTCAAGCAGTCGCTGATCCTGGCGATCCTGTTCAAGCTCAGCCTGGGCGACGGTGACCGTTCGATCTGGGTCAACCTGTGCGCCCTGCTGTTCATCCTGCCGTTCTTCCTGTTTTCGGCGCTGGGCGGGCAGTTTGGCGAGAAGTTCGCCAAGGATGCGTTGATCCGGGCCATCAAGCTGGCCGAGATCGCGATCATGTCGGTAGGCGCACTCGGCTTCATCACCAACCACCTGACGTTGATGCTGGTGGCGCTGTTCGGCATGGGAACCCATTCGGCGCTGTTCGGCCCGGTGAAGTACTCGATCCTGCCGCAGGCCCTGCGCGAGGAAGAACTGGTCGGCGGCAATGGGTTGGTGGAAACCGGTACCTTCCTGGCGATCCTCGCCGGCACCATCGGCGCCGGGGTGATGATGTCGAGCGAAAGCTATGCCGCCGTGGTGGCCGGTGGCGTGGTCGGCACCGCCGTGCTCGGCTACCTGGCCAGCCGCTGGATCCCGCGGGCCGCCGCCGCCTCGCCGCAAATGCCGCTGGACTGGAATATCTTCAAGCAGTCTTGGGCGATCCTGCGCATGGGCCTGGGGCAGCCGCCGGCGGTGTCGCGCTCGATCGTCGGCAACTCGTGGTTCTGGTTCGTCGGCGCCATCTACCTCACGCAAATCCCGGCCTACGCCAAGGACTGGCTGCACGGTGATGGCACGGTGGTGACCCTGGTACTGACCTTGTTCTCGGTGGGGATTGCCCTGGGTTCGCTGCTATGCGAGCGGCTTAGCGGGCGCAAGGTGGAAATCGGCCTGGTGCCCTTCGGCTCGTTCGGCCTGAGCCTGTTCGGCCTGCTGTGGTGGTGGCACTCCGGCGATGTACCGGCTGCTGCGGCGCCGCACGACTGGCTGGCGCTGTTGGGCATGGGCCAGGCCTGGTGGATCCTGCTGTCGATCGTCGGCCTTGGGGTGTTCGGCGGCTTCTACATCGTACCGCTGTATGCACTGATCCAGGCCCGCACGCCCGAAGACCAGCGCGCCCGGGTGATCGCTGCCAACAACATCCTCAATGCCCTGTTCATGGTGGTGTCGGCAGTACTCACCATCATCCTGCTGGGCCTGGCCGAGTTGAGCATCCCGCAGCTGTTCCTGGTGGTGTCGCTGCTCAATATCGCGGTCAACGCCTATATCTTCAGGATCGTGCCCGAGTTCACCATGCGCTTCCTGATCTGGCTGCTCAGCCATTCGATGTACCGCGTGCAGCACCGCGACCTCGAGCGCATTCCCGACGAAGGCGCGGCGCTGCTGGTGTGCAACCACGTGTCGTTCGTCGATGCGCTGCTGCTGGGCGGGGCGATCCGTCGGCCGATCCGCTTCGTCATGTATTACAAGATCTACAACCTGCCGGTACTCAACTTCGTGTTCCGCACCGCAGGCGCCATCCCGATTGCCGGGCGCAACGAGGACCTGGCCATCTACGAACGTGCTTTCGCGCGCATTGCCGAGTACCTGGCCGATGGCGAGCTGGTATGCATCTTCCCGGAGGGCAAGCTGACCGGGGACGGCGAAATCGATGTGTTCAAGGGCGGCGTCAACCGCATCCTCGAAGAAACCCCGGTGCCGGTCATTCCGTTGGCCTTGCAGGGGCTTTGGGGCAGCTTCTTCAGCCGTGACCCGGCCAAGGGCTTTTTCAAGCGCCTGTGGTCCCGGGTGACCATCGTGGCAGGCGCCGCCATCCCGGTGGAGGCGGCGCAGCCAGAGGCGTTGCGTGAGCAGGTCAGCCGCCTGCGCGGCAACCTGCGCTAGGCGGAGGGCGTTAGCTGGCGCTGACTTTCAGGCCGACCAGGCCGGTAACGATCAGCGCCACGCTGACCAGGCGTACCAGGGCCATGGACTCGCCGAACAGGATGATACCGGCGATCACCGTGCCGACCGCGCCGACGCCGGTCCAGATGGCATAGGCGGTGCCCAGCGGCAGCTCCTTCATGGCCAGCCCCAGCAGGCCCAGGCTGATGGCCATGGCGGCGACGGTGAGGACGGTGGCCAGTGGCTTGCTGAAGCCGTCGGTGTATTTCAGGCCGACGGCCCAGCCGACCTCGAACAGGCCGGCGAAGAACAGGATGATCCAGGACATGGTGTGTCTCCATCGTTGTCAATGATGGGGCCGTCCCCGGAATGGTCACGCGGTGCGTCGTGAGGTCGTCCTCACAGTGGGTACCATGGTGCACATATGCAAACCTCTGGGCAAGCCTGTGCGGGCCTCTTCGCGGGTAAACCCGCTCCCACAGGTACTGCACAGGTCTGAGTACTGTGGAGATCTCTGTGGGAGCGGGTTTACCCGCGAAAGGGCCAGTGCAGGCAACATCAATGCCTGGCCGGCTCCCCACCTTCAGCTTCTGCCACAGGTTCCCCCATGCGCCGGAACCAGGTCGACAGCAGCGCCCCGGAAATATTGTGCCAAACACTGAACAACGCACTCGGCACCGCAGCCAGCGGCGAAAAATGCGCCGCTGCCAGTGCCGCGCCCAGCCCGGAGTTCTGCATGCCCACCTCCAGCGCCAGCGACTTGCGCTGTGCCAGTGGCAGCTTGCACAGCCTGCCGGTCAGGTACCCCAGCAAGTAGCCGAAGCTGTTGTGCAATACCACTACAGCCATGATCAGCAGCCCCGATTCGGCGATCTTCGCCTGGCTGGCCGCCACCACCGCGCACACGATCATCACGATGCTCACCACCGACACCAGCGGCAGTACCTGCACCGCCGCTTGCACTCGCGCGCCAAGCAGCCGCTGGGCCAGCACCCCGAGCACGATCGGCAGCATCACCAGCTGCAGGATCGACCAGAACATGTCCATGAAGGACACCGGCAGCCAGGCCGAGGCCAGGAACCAGATCAGCGCCGGGGTAAGCAGCGGGGCGAGCAGGGTGGTCACCGCAGCGATCGCCACCGCCAGCGCCAGGTCGCCGCGCGACAGCCAGACCATCACGTTCGACGCCGTGCCGCTCGGGCAGCAACCGACCAGGATCACGCCCACGGCGATTTCCGGCGGCAGGTGGAAAATCTGGCACAGCAGCCAGGCCATGCCCGGCATGATCACGAAGTGCGCGACCACCCCCAGCATCACCCGCCAGGGCTGGCGGGCGAGGGCGGCGAAGTCATCGAGCTTGAGGGTGAGGCCCATGCCGAACATCACCAGGCCCAGCAGCGGCACGATGGCCACCTTCAGGGCGATGAACCATTGCGGTTGCACGAAGGCCAGTACGGCGAACACCAGCACCCACAAGGCGAAGGTATTGCCGACGAAGCGGCTGAGAGTGGCGAGGGCACGCATGGGGGCAATTCCTTTTCTATTTATAGCTGCGTGAATTTCAGGGGCCCTATCGCCGGCAAGCCAGCTCCCACAGGTACGCTACAGGTTCCGAATACTGTGGTGTTCCTGTGGGAGCTGGCTTGCCGGCGATAGGGCCGGTGCAGGCAAAAAATATCTTTCAGGCCTGCACCGATACCTCATTTACCTCAGACCCCTTGCGGGATCTCTTCCCCACCCAGCGCCTCGAACAGCACCGGCAGGAATTCGGCAAAGGTCATCATCATCAACTGGAAGCTGGCATCGAACTGCTGGGCAGCCTCATCGCCACCGTCCTGTTCGGCCTGCTCCTGCAGCAGCTCTTCGAACTTCAGGCGCTTGATCACCATCTTGTCATCCAGAATGAACGACAGCTTGTCCTGCCAGGCCAGGGCCAACTGGGTGACCACCTTGCCAGTGCTCAGGTGCAGCTGGATTTCCTCGCCGGTAAGGTCCTGGCGCTTGCAGCGCACGATGCCGCCGTCTTCGGCAGTGTCGCGCAGTTCGCACTCGTCCAGCACATAGAAGCCTTCGGCAGCTTCCTGCGACTTGACCCACTCGGTCATGGTGGCAACCGGTGCGATTTTCACGGTGGCCGGGCGCACCGGCAGCGAGCCCATCACTTCACGCAGGGTCGACAGCAGGTCTTCGGCACGCTTGGCGCTGGCCGAGTTGACCAGGATCACGCCCAGGCGCGGGGCAATGGCAGCGAAGATCATCGAGCGGCGGATGAACGCGCGCGGCAGGAAGGCCTGGATGATCTCGTCCTTGATCTGGTCGCGTTCCTTTTTATAGACCTTGCGCATCTGCTCGGTCTCGATCTCTTCGACCTTTTCCTTTACCGCGTCGTTGACCACGCTGCTGGGCAGGATGCGTTCTTCCTTGCGCGCGGCAATCAGCAGGTACTCGCCGCTGACATGCACCAGAGGAGCGTCTTCGCCCTTGCCGAATGGCGCGACGAAACCATAGGTGGTCAGCTCCTGGCTGGCGCAGGGGCGGGCCGGCTTGCTGGCCAGTGCCGCTTCCAGCGCTTCAGGCTCGAATGGGACTTCCTGGGTCAGGCGGTAGGTCAGCAGGTTCTTGAACCACATGAGGGGCAATCTCTCCTTAATGCATGAGGCGGGCATTATTCTCCGAGCGGTGCTCTCAGGCCAACCCTGTCGGAGTGCCAGTAGCTGTAGCTGGATGTAAAGGTGCACGTGGCAACGCTAGGTCTTTGAAAGGCCTGAGGTTTTTTTTGAAAAAAGTTTAAAAAGTGCTTGCCAGTGTACGGAGCCGTCCGTAGAATGCGCGCCACACCGAGACGAAGGGTGATTAGCTCAGCCGGGAGAGCATCTGCCTTACAAGCAGAGGGTCGGCGGTTCGATCCCGTCATCACCCACCACTCGATGTTTAGCGCAGCGGTAGTTCAGTCGGTTAGAATACCGGCCTGTCACGCCGGGGGTCGCGGGTTCGAGTCCCGTCCGCTGCGCCATATTTCACTTCCAGGGCCTACTGAACACCCGGAAGTAACAGAGAAAGCGACCTTAGGGTCGCTTTTTTTGTGCCTGCGATTTGGTGTTTTAGCGAAATTTGCAAAAAGTTGGATAAGTGCTTGCCAGAGCTCCAAGTCACCCGTAGAATGCGCGCCACACCGAGAGACATGGGTGATTAGCTCAGCCGGGAGAGCATCTGCCTTACAAGCAGAGGGTCGGCGGTTCGATCCCGTCATCACCCACCACTCGATGTTTAGCGCAGCGGTAGTTCAGTCGGTTAGAATACCGGCCTGTCACGCCGGGGGTCGCGGGTTCGAGTCCCGTCCGCTGCGCCATATTCCGCTTCCAGGGCCTACTGAACACCCGGAAGTAACAGAGAAAGCGACCCTAGGGTCGCTTTTTTTGTTTCTGCATCCTGAGAGATTTCATCGCTCATGAAATCCTGGGGCCGCTTTGCGCCCCCGGCAATTTCAGCCGCGACGCTCTTCTTCCCGCAATGTCAGCACTTCAAACCCATCCTCGGTCACCGCCACGGTATGCTCCCACTGCGCCGACAAGCTGTGGTCGCGGGTAATCACCGTCCAGCCATCCTTCAGCGTGCGCGTCCCGCGTCCGCCCTGGTTGATCATCGGTTCGATGGTGAACACCATCCCCGGCTTCAACTTCAGGCCCATCCCGCGCTGGCCAATGTGCAGCACCTCGGGCCCTTCATGCATCTGCTGGCCAATGCCATGCCCGCAATACTCACGCACGACGCTGTAGCCCGCCGCTTCGGCATGGGTCTGGATGGCATGGCCGATATCGCCCAACGTAGCCCCGGGGCGTACCTGTTCGATGCCTTTCCATAGCGCGTCATAGGTGGTGTCGACCAGGCGCTGCGCCTCATCGCTGATTGGCCCGATGCTGTACATCTTCGACGAGTCGGCGATGTAGCCGCCTTGTTCCAGGGTGATGTCGACGTTGATGATCGAGCCTTCCTTCAGCACTTCATCGGCCTTGGGCATGCCATGGCACACCACATGGTCTACCGAGGTGTTTAGCGAATAAGGGAACCCGTACTGGCCCTTGCTCGCCGGGCGGGCCTTGAGCGTGCCGATGATGAACGCTTCGGCGCGGTCGTTGATCTGCATGGTGGTCACGCCAGGGCGGATGAAGCTGTCGAGGTCGGCGAACACCTGGGCAAGCAGCTGGCCGGCGCGGCGCATCAGGTCGAGTTGGGCGGGGGTCTTGATAATCACCTGGGACATGGGGGGAGGGCGGTTGCTCATGCTGGAATTTGCCCCAGCATAGCGCCATGGAGGGCGGGGTTGCCATCGCATGGTGCACTCCCTGTGCCGGCCTCTTCGCGGGTGAACCCGCTCCCACAGGGATATCACAGGGCCTGAGGGCTGCGATGTACCTGTGGGAGCGGGTTCACCCGCGAAAGGGTCGGCACAGCTGGCCCATAAATTGCTGATCTACCGCTACCCAGGGCTATCAACGTCGACAGCCCACAAAACTTCACGACAAAGGCGCCGTGTTGCCCCGCTTGCCCAGCAAGCCGGAGCAGCCGGCGCCTTTTGCGTTCCCCACAGGAGCCCGCCCATGGCCAACAGCGAAGTGCGCAGCGTCTGCCCCTATTGCGGCGTCGGTTGCGGCATCGTCATGAGCGTTGCCGATGGCAAGGTCGGCAAGATCAGCGGCGACAAGCAGCACCCCAGCAACTTTGGCCGCCTGTGCACCAAAGGCCTCACCGCACACCTGCCGCTGACCGCCGCCGGGCGCATGGAGGATGCCTATGTACGCCAGCAGCGCAGCCAGCAGCCAGCGCGAACCGGCATCGACCAGGCCATCGCCGCCGCCGCTGCGCGCCTGCGTGGCATCCTCGACCAGCACGGCCCCGACGCCGTGGCACTGTATGTGTCCGGGCAGATGTCGCTGGAGGCACAGTACCTGGCCAACAAACTGGCCAAGGGCTTTATCCGCACCCGCCACATCGAGTCCAACTCGCGCCTGTGCATGGCCAGTGCCGGCAGCGGCTACAAGCTGTCGCTCGGTGCCGATGGCCCGCCCGGCAGCTACCAGGACTTCGAGCATGCCGACGTATTCCTGGTCATCGGCGCCAACATGGCCGACTGTCACCCGATCCTGTTCCTGCGCCTGCTCGACCGGGTCAAGGCGGGTGCCAAGCTGATCGTCGTCGATCCGCGGCGCACTGCTACCGCCGACAAGGCCGACCTGTTCCTGCAGGTGCGCCCCGGCAGCGACATGGCCTTGCTCAACGGCCTGCTGCACCTGCTGCTGCGTAACGGCCACACCGACCCCGGCTTCATCGCCCGCCACACCGAAGGCTGGGACGAACTGCCGGCCTTTCTCGATGACTACACCCCTGACCGCGTGGCCGCCATCACCGGGTTGGCCGAAGCCGACATCATCAAGGCCGCCGAATGGATCGGCAGCGCCAGCAACTGGATGAGCTGCTGGACCATGGGGCTGAACCAGAGCATCCACGGCACCTGGCACACCAATGCGGTCTGCAACCTGCATCTGGCCACGGGTGCCATCTGCCGCCCCGGCAGCGGGCCGTTCTCGCTGACTGGCCAACCCAATGCCATGGGCGGCCGCGAGATGGGCTACATGGGCCCCGGTCTGCCAGGCCAGCGCTCGGCGCTGGTAGCGCAAGACCGGGCCTTCGTCGAGCAGCAATGGCAACTGGCCCCAGGCAGCCTGCGCAGCGAAGGCGGCGAGGGCACGGTGGCGCTGTTCGAGCAGATGAAAAGCGGCGTGGTCAAAGCCTGTTGGGTCATCTGCAGCAACCCGGTGGCCAGTGTCGCCAACCGCCAGCAGGTGATCGACGGCCTGCGCCAGGCTGAGCTGGTGATTACCCAGGATGCCTTCCTCGACACCGAGACCAACCGCTACGCCGACATCCTGCTACCGGCTGCGCTGTGGGCCGAAGGCGAGGGCGTGATGATCAACAGCGAGCGCAACCTCACCCTCATGCCACGCGCCGTCGAACCGCCCGGGCAGAGCCTGCCAGACTGGCAGATCATCGCCCGGGTCGCTTGTGCCATGGGCTACGCCGACGCCTTCGACTACCCCGATGCCGAAGCGGTGTACGAAGAAATCCGCCGCTTCCACAACCCAACCACCGGCTACGACCTGCGGGGCATCGGCTATGCCGAACTGCGCGAGCAGCCGCACCAGTGGCCCTGCGCCCCGGGCCGCGACAACCCGCGCAGCCCATTGCGCTATCGCAACGACGGCAGCAGCCAGACGCAGCTGCGCGATGCCCAGGGCGAGTGCCCGACGTTGGCTTTCCCGACCGCCAGCGGCAAGGCTCGCTTCTTCGCCCGCCCCTGGTTGCCGGCAGCGGAGCTGCCAGATGCCGATTACCCCATGGTGCTGAATACCGGCCGCGTGCAGCACCAGTGGCACACCCTGACCAAGACCGCCAAGGTACCGGCGCTGAACAAGCTGGAGCCCGGCCCCTTCGTGGAAATCCACCGCGACGATGCTGCCCGGCTGGGCATCGCCGAAAAGGACCAGGTGGCCATTCGCTCGCGCCGTGGGCAGGCCGTGCTGCCCGCGCGAATCAGCGACCGGGTGATGCCGGGCAACTGCTTTGCCCCGTTCCACTGGAACGACCTGATCGGCGAGCAGCTGGCGATCAACGCCGTGACCTGCGATGCGGTCGACCCGCTGTCGCTGCAACCAGCGTTCAAGCATTGTGCCGTGACCCTGGAGCGGGTTGCCGGTGAGCGCATCGAAGCCCTTGATCTGAACACTGCCAATCCGGAGCCTGCCCGCATGCCGACCGCCACCCTGTCCCGACTGCTTGGCCTGGACGCCCTGCCAGCCCCGGTGCTGGCCGAGGAAGAGCGCCATTACCTGCAAGGCTTCCTGCTGGGCCTGGACCAGGCCCGCGCCGAGGGCGTGCCCTGCCTGCCGGCCAGTGCGCCGCTGGCCGCCGACCGCCGGTTGTTCGTCGATGGCTTGCTGGCCGGGCTGTTCGCCCAGCCTGCGGCGCTGCCCGATGTGCCGTTGAAAGCACCACGGCACCAGGTGCTGTGGGCTTCGCAAACCGGCAACGGCGAGCTGTTGGCCGAACGCTGTGCCGAGCGCCTGCGCGCCGCCGGCCTCGATGTGCAGCTCAGTTGCATGGAAGCGGTCAGCCCGCGCCAGCTGCAGGGCGCCGCCAGCGTGGTGCTGATCGCCAGCACTTTTGGCGATGGCGAAGCGCCCGACAGCGCAGCAGCATTTTGGCACGCCTTGCAGGGCGAGGAGGGCGCCCACTGTGCCGAACTGCCTTTTGCCGTGCTGGCCCTGGGCGACTCCAGTTACGACCAGTTCTGCGGCTTTGGCCGCCAGCTCGACCAGCGCCTGGCCGAGCTTGGGGGGCGGCGCCTGCTGCAGCGGGTGGACTGCGAGCCGGACTTCGACGACGCCTTCGCCGCCTGGCTGGATGCGCTGCTGCCCACGCTAGGCCGCGCCGCTGCACCGCAACCGGTCACCGAGCCTGCGCCCGTGTCGGCCTACGGCAAGCAGCAACCTTGGGCCGCCACCCTGCTGGAAAACCGCTTGCTCAACGGCCCGGGTGCCACCAAGGAAACCCGTCAACTGGTGTTCGACCTGAGCGGCAGCGGCTTCACCTATGCCGCTGGTGATGCCCTGGGCGTTTGGCCGCGCAACTGTCCGGCCCTGGTCGACGAGTTGCTGGCGCTGATGCAGCTCGATGGCCAGACCATGGTCGAGCTGAAAGGCCAGCCCGCCATGCCGTTGACCGAAGCCCTGCAAGCGCACCTGGAGATCGCCAAGGTCACCCCGCAGCAGCTGCAGGCTTTCGCTGGCAATGCCCCGGACCTGCAGCGCCTGCTGCAGCCCGAGTGCAAGGCCGAGCTGCAGGACTGGTTGTGGGGGCGGCAACTGGTCGATGTGCTGCGCGCCTTCCCCCAGCAGCTGCCGTTGGCCAGCTGGCTGGAGCTGCTCAAGCCGTTGCAGCCGCGCCTGTATTCGATCAGCTCCAGCCCGCTGGCGCACCCGCAGCAGGTGCACCTGACCGTTTCCACGGTGCGCTATGGCGCGCGCAAAGGCGTGTGCTCAAGCTTCCTTGCCGACCGTGCGCAGGCACTGAAGGTGGCGATCTTCCCGCAGGTGTCGAAGCACTTTCGCCTGCCCGAGGACGACAGCGTGCCGGTGATCATGGTTGGGCCTGGTACCGGCATTGCGCCGTTCAGGGCCTTCCTCGAAGAGCGAGAGGCACGTGGGGCGAAAGGGGCCAACTGGCTGTTCTTCGGCGAGCAGTACGCGGCCACCGATTTCTATTACCAGGAGCAGTTGCAGGCCTGGCAGGCTACAGGCCACTTGCGCCTGGACACCGCGTTTTCGCGTGACCAGGCCGAGAAGGTCTACGTGCAGCAGCGCATGCTCGAACAGGGCGCGCAGCTGTGGCAGTGGCTGGAGGCGGGGGCGTACTTCTATGTGTGTGGCGACGCGCAGCGCATGGCCAGGGATGTGGATGCGGCGTTGCGGGCGATCGTGGCCGAGCATGGCGGCATGGATGCAGTGGCGGCTGCGGCTTATGTCGAGAATCTGAGCAAGGCCAAACGCTATCGGCGGGATGTGTACTGACGTGCCCCAGGATGGGGTGTAGTGCACTGTGAATGTGCATGAAGTGTGCCGGCCTCTTCGCGGGTAAACCCGCTCCCACAGGTACTGCACAGGTCTGAAAAATGTGGCGATCCCTGTGGGAGCGGGTTTACCCGCGAAGAGGCCGGTACAGGAAACAGGGTTGGCACACTCCCTGCTTTACCCTGGTTACAACAAAGCCCCCTGATCAACGGCGATCAACCCGGGCCCCTACCGTGATGAATACAGGCAAAGGCGCCTGGAGCTTCGGCTCCAGGCGCTTTTTTTTTTGATCGAGGATCGGCTTATGAAGGCAACAGCGAGCAGCGGGCAACGAGAGCGACTGGTCATCGTCGGCAACGGCATGGTCGGCCACCATTGCGTCGAACAACTGGTCAGCCGCGGCGCCCTGCAGCGCTTCGAAGTGCATGTGTTCGGCGAAGAGCGCCAACGTGCGTACGACCGCGTGCACTTGTCCGAGTACTTCGGCGGCAGCTGTGCCGAAACCCTGGCCCTGTGCGAGCAGGACTTCTACGGCGTCAGCGGTGTGCACCTGCACCTCGGCGAAGCGGTGCTGGAAATCGACCGTGAGCGCTTTGAGGTGGTCACCGCCGAGGGCCGCTATGGCTACGACCAGCTGGTGCTGGCAACAGGTTCCTACCCCTTCGTGCCACCGATCGAAGGTTCCAGCGGCAATGCCCGCCTGGTCTACCGCACCCTCGACGACCTCGATGCCATCCGCGCTGCCGCAGCCAGTGCCCGCCGTGGCGTGGTAGTGGGTGGTGGCCTGCTTGGCCTGGAAGCAGCCAACGCCCTCAAGTCGCTGGGCCTGGAAGCCCACGTGGTGGAATTCGCCCCACGGCTGATGCCGGTACAGCTGGACGGCGAGGGCGGTGCCGCGCTCAAGGCGCAGATCGAAGCGCTGGGTGTTGGTGTGCACCTGTCGCGTGCCACCCAGTCGATCGGTGCGGGTGAAGACTACCGCTACCGCATGAACTTCGAGGGCGGCGAGCACCTGGAAACCGACCTGATCGTGTTCTCTGCGGGTATCCGCCCGCAGGATGCCCTGGCCCGTGCCTGTGGCCTGGACATCGCCGCGCGTGGCGGCGTGGTGATCGACAACCATTGCCGCAGCAGCGACCCACGCATCTTCGCCATTGGCGAGTGTGCCTCGTGGAACGGCAGCGTGTTCGGCCTGGTTGCCCCGGGCTACAGCATGGCGCGCAACCTGGCAGCATTGCTGATGGGTGAAGCCGCTGGCGAGTTCACCGGTGCCGACATGTCGACCAAGCTCAAGTTGCTGGGCGTGGATGTCGGCTCCATCGGCGATGCCCATGGCGCCACCCCGGGCGCACGCAGCTACCGCTTCATCGACGAAGCCAACAGCGCCTACCGCCGGCTGGTGGTGGATGCCAGCGGCAAGCACGTGCTCGGTGCGGTGCTGGTCGGCGACAACAGTTACTACGACACCCTGCTGCAATACGCCCAGAACGGCATCGCCCTGCCGGCCGACCCGGCGGCACTGATCCTGCCGCAAGGCGACGGTGCACCGGCCCTGGGTGCTGATGCGCTGCCCGACAGCGCGACCATCTGCTCCTGCCACAACGTCAGCAAGGGCGCAGTCTGCGCCGCCATCGACAGCGGCTGCGGCGACCTTGCCGCAGTCAAGGGCTGCACCAAGGCCGCTACCGGTTGCGGTGGTTGCGCGGCACTGCTCAAGCAGGTGTTCGAGCACGAACTGACCGCCCGTGGCGTGGCGGTGGACAAGAGCCTGTGCGAGCACTTCGCCTACACCCGTCAGGAGCTGTACGGGCTGGTGCGGGTAGAGGGTATCCGTACTTTCAACGAACTGCTCGAGCGCCACGGCAAGGGCCACGTTGGCTGCGACATCTGCAAGCCGGCGGTGGGCAGTATCCTCGCCTCGTGCTGGAACCAGCCGATCATGGACCCGGCGCTGGTGCCGCTGCAGGACACCAACGACACCTTCATGGCCAACATGCAGAAGAACGGCACCTACTCGGTGGTGCCGCGCATCCCCGGCGGTGAAATCACCCCCGACAAGCTCATCGTGATCGGCCAGGTAGCGAAAAAGTACGACCTGTACACCAAGATCACCGGCGGCCAGCGCATCGACCTGTTCGGCGCCCAGTTGCACGAGCTGCCGCTGATCTGGGGCGAGCTGATCGAGGCCGGCTTCGAAACCGGCCATGCCTACGGCAAGTCGACCCGCACGGTGAAATCGTGTGTTGGCAGCACCTGGTGCCGTTACGGCGTGCAGGACAGCGTCGGCATGGCCCTGCGCCTGGAAGACCGCTACAAAGGCCTGCGCAGCCCGCACAAGCTCAAGTTCGCGGTGTCTGGCTGCACCCGCGAATGCGCCGAGGCACAGAGCAAAGACATCGGCGTGATCGCCACCGACAAGGGCTGGAACCTGTACGTGTGCGGCAACGGCGGCATGCGCCCGCGGCATGCCGAACTGTTTGCCACCGACCTCGACGACGAGACCCTCGTACGCCTGATCGACCGCGTGCTGATGTTCTACATCCGCACCGCCGACAAACTGCAGCGCACCTCGGTGTGGCGCGAGAACCTGGAAGGCGGGCTGGACTACCTGAAGCAGGTGATCATCGACGACAGCCTGGGCCTGGCCAGCGAGCTGGAAGCGCAGATGCAGCATGTGGTCGACCAGTATGAGTGCGAGTGGGCCAACGCCCTTGGCGACCCCGAGAAGCTCAAGCGCTTCCGTACTTTCGTCAACGACCGCCGCGCCGACCCGGACGTGCACTTCGTGCGCGAACGCGAACAGCGCCGGCCTGCTGCGCCACTGCACCTGATCCCAACCGTCGAGGAGGCTGTCTGATGAACCTGTCCAATGCTGCTGTGAAAACCCACGAGAACTGGCAGGCCGTGTGCCAGGCGGATGACCTTGTGGCCGATTCCGGGGTGGTGGTCTGGCTCGACGGGGCCCAGGTGGCGCTGTTCTACCTGCCGGGGCAGGCGCAGCCGCTGTATGCGGTGGACAACCGTGACCCGCGGTCCGGCGCCAACATCATCGGCCGCGGGCTGGTGGGCAGTGTGCAGGGCCAGCTGGTGGTGGCGGCGCCGTTGTACAAGCAGCACTTCAGCCTGCAGAGCGGGGAATGCCTGGAAGATGGCGGGCAGCGACTTCGCGTGTGGCCGGTGCGGTTGAATGGGGAGGCGGTGGAGTTGGCTGTGGCTTGATGCTGATTTGTCTCTACCGGCCCCTTCGCGGGTGAACCCGCTCCCACAGGTATCGCGTTAACCTGTAAGGG
>Ga0247819_10000418_pt1 | contig 25702 bp, 23 predicted proteins | sample 13C_Xylose_Day6_FD_193428 | JGI IMG/M metagenome (GOLD analysis project Ga0247819, IMG submission 193428) | Soil microbial communities from agricultural site in Penn Yan, New York, United States - 13C_Xylose_Day6 | ecosystem: Environmental > Terrestrial > Soil > Agricultural land | place: USA...
TGTAGCCCTGGCCCCTTTTCAGTTGCGTGTGGATGGCGCAGCCCATGCACGAGTCCAGCAGTGTCGCGGCATAGCCTCCGTGCACAGTGCCCAGCGGGTTGTAGTGCCGCGCATCCGGCGTGCCCTGATATGGGGCCTATTAGTAGTTAGGAAATGCTCCATGTAAGGAGGGCGACCGAAGAGTTTTTTGAGAGAAGAGAGGCGATTGTGCGTCGTTGCCCACACGGAGCTGCTCGAGCTAAAGGAAATGGCTGAAGCTACAGTTTGATCGAGGTGTAGATGGTCGGAGCATGAGGATTTTGGACACCTAGGTCATACAAGGTAATATGTCCCTGGTTTCGTAGGCACATCCGATTGGCTCGCCTAGGCCGGACAAAACGATCAAGTTTCGACCATCGCATTTAGCATTAATGTTTACGAGTTATCTGGGGGGCAATATCCGAGCACTCGATACCATTCACGATTTGCTAATTCGTGACCTGCCGAAGATGAGCCACCAAAGCAATGCTACCTTTACCATATTGATCTCCGTCGCATAGCTTATGGCGATTCCATTTTCATCCAGCAACACACCTCCGGCGCCTCTCAAAAGTGCATGCCCAGATACGACATCGTGTGCTGAAACCTGATAGAGCGAGATACCGCATACAGCATCGCCGGCGGCTACTCGGGCTAATCTGTAGGCGATTGATGGCTTGGGCTGGCATTTGCAGCTTATGTTGTGTGCCTGCCGGGCAGCATTAGCCCGGTTGACCAAGTTGTCATCAAGAATGTGTATGCCGTTGGTTTTGGTGCCAATCAGGTGGTAGTTACGATCAACGCGAGCGATTGTGATTATGAGCTTTCAGGCAAGTTCACCTGTGATGCTCACGTGGTACGAGCAGCCTTATCCTCAACGCTGCCGAATAGTCCGGCCGAGTGATTCGAATATCGGGCCTTCCTGGTTAGAGAGCAGAGATGAAATTTCAGAAGACGCTTCAGGGCAAACCAAGAGGATCTACTACGCCAGAAGTGCTAATGCAGCACCTCAACTTCTTGGCCAGAGAGAGTGTGAATATCGCCAAAGGTGGCCTAACGGTTAGGGAGATCATCCTTCAGAGCTGGCACTTTGACGGGGATTACTTCGATCTTATTTTTTCGGAGCCGGCGCTCGAGTTCCTGCAGTCAACGGACGACCCACGAATTGAAATTGTTCAGATTGTATTTGACCAGGTTGAACCGAATTTTCATTTCCACGATGACCTAAAAGACGCCAAGGTGCATTCGGCGGTATTGGCTCTCCATACGTTTGAATTTGGGGATCGTCGCTTCCTTCCACAGCCTGAGGACCTAACAGGTACGGTCACGTTCATTCGCTATGGCGAGAAGTGTTACGCCGTCACAGCCAAACACGTGGTGACGTATTTGACTGATCAGGCATCCGAGCGAAAACAGCCTGTCCGTTACTATTGTCCAGTAAATACAGGTTTGGTAATTCGCGGTCCTTTTGTGGCACCACCAAGGGAATTTTTTCCTGATCACGAGCCAGATGTCGCCATAACACCGATCGACGAAGCGGCGTTGTTGAGAATCGGCAAGCGACCTTTTGTAATTTCGGATAATGATCCTGTTTGGCCTCTTCCATACGCTATGGCCACCGGTTTTCCGACTGCAGAGAAAAAGGACGTTGATTCCAAATTTGGGGGCGTTCAGCTGAGTATGGGTTTCGTCAGGGCTGTTGCTGCCGGAAATGGTGCGGATGGCAAACATCACAGCGTGACCTTCTACAGCGATTTAGACTCTCTCCCTCCTATTTCGAAGTTGAGTGGAATGAGTGGCGGACCGGTGTTTTGGTCTGATGCCGATAGCTATGGTCTCGTTGGTTTTGTGAAGGAGGCTCTCGAACAGGAGGGCGGCGAGGTGAGCGGCGACACCGCCAAGGTCCATTTCTGGGTGCAAAGAGTCGATCAAGTCATCCTCCGCGATTGGATTAATCATGTAGAGGAAAATTGGCCACACGAAAGGGAGAAACAGGACGCTTCTGATTCGCTGCTATTCAAGGAAATTGAAGAGCGGAACCTTCGAAATCGAGAGGATTTTTTTAGACGGTCCCGTCGCGATATCGCGTATCTAGAGTGGTGCGCAAAATTGGGGCAGCGTGATCGCAAACCGCGTAAGAAAAACGCCGAACTATACCTTCCAGAGTGGATGTAGCAGAGGTAGTGACCAGGTAATGATTTCCAAGCTCCTGTTGAATGACACTTGTTTTTTCATCATCTGCGTAGTTGTAACCCTTGTAGGCGTTTGCCTTGGGGTTTGGATGATCGGTTCGGGTGATACCTTCGAGACGGTCAAAGGCATCGCCCTGATTGTCATCTGCACTGCTTAGCCGTAAGTAAAGAAATGTTGTCTCTAGGTCCATTTTCAGCGCTTAAAGGAAAGAATTCTTTACCTTACTGCATGATTTTTTGGACAAGGGCAAAACGACATAGCAATCGCGCATACGACCCCATTGACAAAAGCGCCCCTAGCCCTGACAGAGACCTTCAGAAAACGACCCAAAGGCCTCGGACTTTGAGAGACGGTTACATCCACACAGTTTTCCTCAGCGTCCTACACGCCTCGTTATTCGTCGCTCGGCCATACCTCGAAACAAATTATGAATTTTCACATAATTGTGCATAAAGTTAGTTTTTTAGAATCAGAAACCGATTATTCCCTATATTTAAACATAAAAATCTAAAAAGCCTTTATTTCACACTATAATGACATTGGTTTTTACCCTCGCTCCGCGCGCCTCTGTCCACCGAACTCTGGAGGTTCTGAAAATTAATGCGACGAACTGCAGCGGTGCGATCGAAACTCTCAGCCACTCCAAGCATAAGTACATCACGGCTAAATCTCGGACGCTCACGATATGCTTCATCTGAGCGGCTTCAAGCCCCCCTAGGCGATACGAACCATTTGAGCCGCCATGTCACTGCATTGCGTATAGATCGACTGCAAGACCATGCGGAGCTTACTGGCGTCGTATTTACCCGATGCGATGGAGTCTGGCGAAGCATCGTAAAACGCTTTGGCATAGCTATCCTTGAAGTCGAGCGCCCCCTGATAGATGCCCAGAGAGTCTTTGTAGTTCGTCCAGGTCACCTGCGCTGGTGGACGATTATTCAAGCGCAGGTCTAAGTAGCACTCGATGGCTGCAGCGCGTCCGTTGATGTCGGCGTTCTCTACCCCACTGGGGCCCCGCGCCGGAAAGTCGCGCAACTCCTCCAGGTCAGGAAGAACCATTGATCTCATGTTCACAGGAAAGGTGAATCGTTGGAGACTTCGATACGTGTCGATTCCCTCGGCATCGTTGTCGAAGAGAAACACCACGCGGTTCTGAACATCGATCTTCACCAACCCTTCGGCAAACTTGGATAGGTTGCCGGTACCAGAAAATGGGTGTCGCTCTTCGATATCGATGAATCGGAAAAAGTCTTCAATATCCTGCCGTAGGAGCGCAAAGCTTCGCTTCAAAATATGCGTGTCTGACGTTCCCTCGGTCGCGATCAGATAAGTCTGTGAGCGACGGGCACCGGCGATGAAGTCCTCATTTTTCGCCCAGCCCGCATCGACGAAATTGCCGTAATCCCAAACGACATCGAGATCTAGATTGGCAGGATTTTCGGCAAGGATTCGCAGGGTCGAGTAAGGCCCTAGAAAACTGATTAGGTCACCAAAGTGACTGCGTTCGGAATACCCACCAGCGTTTCGGTCGCCGTCTCCTCCCGGAAGCAGGGCAATCGCGGGTTCGTTGGTAAACCGGCCCTCGCTCCGAGCGTAGCCTGCATCATAGGTACCGTTGCATTCGCTGCTGAGATCCCGAACGGCATGTGCACGTATGAAGGCGACGAATTGCTGGAAGCTCAATCGGTCAGGATGCGGGCCACCGCTCAGGGAGACAAGATATTGATCATGGTCCAGTGCGGACTGAAACTCATACTCAGCCTGGACAGTGTTCAATGTATAGCCGAGCAGTTCAAGTCTCGAAACCATGGATCCAAGTGTGCGGCAAAAGCACATTTCGCTCTGAGTAACATCTTGTGAATGCTGCGCGCAGTATTCGTAATCAACATATGGGGGCTGCCGGCGCTGGCGGTCTCGCTCTTGATAGAGCATGCCGTGGTCCATGCCCATGTAGCCTGTGTTGTAGGTGAGCTCGATGTCGCCCACTGTCAGCGTAATGGGTGTACTCATGAAGGTTCTCAGGTTTGCGTCGGCATCGGGCCGCAAAGGTCGATTTCAACTGGCGCATGAAATTATGGTGCTTACTCACCTGCTCTGCGTACGCTCTATCATCGGTAGCTGCTCAGGATGCTGGACCTCCTCCAAGAGGGAGAAAAGAAAAAACTTCATATTAGGATTCCAAATATCTACATGCCCAGCCATCACGCTCTCAGTGGTTCGGATGTTATAAATGGGGAACCGATGAGGAATGAAATCTCCCGCTGGGCCCCGAATTATAGAATGACCGTCCGTTGCATCATCGCAGTCTTTATCTGTGTCACACCTAGTTAATAGCAACGATTGAGCACCGTTTTTGAAACACATACTCACAGGTCGTCCGGCTCCCTCAAGGGTAAACTTCGGCTGCTCTGCCATGCAGTCTGACAGTTTCAACTGGTGGGTAATGAATGGCTCAAAATGACCAATTGCTGTGACATCTTGATCCTGCGAATAATCATCAGGATACGATTGGAAAAGTGTCCCCAAACGTCGACCGAACGGGAACACTATCCGCGTCGGGATATCGGCCTTGGTCGTGACAATCATTAGGCGTGGCCGTTGATTATCGGGATACTCAAAGTTTCTCGAAAGGCTGTAAAGAGACTGCAGTCGCATTGCTTCGAAGGCGGGATTTACTAGTACGACAAGATCAGCAATTGGGGGAAACGCCGAACTGTTCTGAGCATCGCGGCGTATTTGCTCTGCCACCCCCTGCGATATACCCGAGTACACAATCGCGCCGCCAAAGCTATGGCCAATCACCATCAAGCGAGCTTCCGCTCTTTGGTTGCGGATATCAGATAGTGAGCGAATCAGTTCGGATACGCCTCCACCATTACCAATGTTATGGGCTGTGGCCTTACGATCCCAAAAGGTGAGTCCGTAACTGAGTGGCTTAAGTAGCAATACGTCTGAATCTATCGAGTCTCCTCTCCAGCCTACGTAAATTCCTACGATTGGTTTTTTTTCATGGGATTCAGCACCGAAAACCAAATCTCGAAAATTAGCAACGTCCTCGTCCCTCGGCCTGGCTGTGTGGTGCCAGCCATGGACGTAGACGACTACCACACCATCGTTTTTTGTGACCGCATCAGCGGCTGATAAAGCAGCTTCAAGCTGCCGACGACTTTCAGTGCTGCCGAACTCATCAAACTCGACGAAATGGACGCACCTCTCATTCTGGCATTCCCGAGCTCGCTCCGGATTGAAATCAGGTTGGATCGAAAGTTGGCCGTTGGAGGCCGGGGGGATATCCCTTGATACCCGGTATGGGTCGTGAGGCATGCATCCGCTGATAAGAATTAGAAAACCGAGAATGGTTAGGGGGCGCCGAACTTGCATTATTCCTCCGTGAATCACGCTGACAACATATAGCCATCATCAGACAATAGGGCCTGCACTGCTTGCACGCAAACTCTCACCTGTTACTAGGCACCACAAGCCACCATACGTACTTTACAGCTTGGTCTCCTTCGGGAGCATTGAAGCGTCCTTAAGCAATCCGGCCGATACGAGACGATCCACTGTAACAAGCGCGGGATTAATATCTGCGATGACTTTGCGTGCTTGTGCATCACTATAGCCCAATGCTCGCAACTTCTCTAAGATAGCAATCTTGGCGCTGCAGTTTTCTATGACCTGCTTTTCATTGTCTAAGGCTCCTCGCTCATTCTCCAATATTTTTCGTTCCGTCTCTAACGCTGAACGTTTAACCTCTTCTCTAAGTAAATCTGTTTTTAGCTCACTTTCACGGCGATTACGCTCCAACTCATCTTGTCGAGCCTGTATATCCAACTCTTTGATGCGGCGTCCTTCTCGAATATCTACAAATTTAAATATTACATCTTTTATGTGCCCCAACGCAGCGCCAATGCCTAAGAAGTCGATGTCTCCAGGTGATGCAAAAACACATCGAAGCACAGTTAGCCGTTCACTTTCTGAAAGAAGTGCCTCGCCACCCACTAAAAACTGCGCACTCAAGAGATGATGGTCACTTGCAGCCATTCCACGATGCAATGCATTGAGATACAGAATATGGCGAGATTCTGGCATTCCAGATGCATACTCTCTAATAAATGAACGATATTCATTCTCTTGGTCACGAATGCTCGCACTTTCGAGTTCCAAAAGAGAAAAAATTAAATACAAGTCGCAAAGTGCGCAGTAGAAGTCAGCAAAGTCTCTGGCGGTCCAACGCCCGGCAATGGAAATGGATAAAACTGCAGTATCCTCCATCGAACCCAGACTCTGTGGGTTACTTTTCGGCGTGGGAGTGGAATGATCATCCTGACGTTCATTTGTTGAAGCGTCCGACGAGGGGTTATTCAACTCTTCGACAGCGCCATCTGAACTCACCGTAGAGTCGATTATAGCTACAAGATCATCAACTATTAAACTATCACCTTCACTCTTGAATATTTTCGAAAGTACTCCTGCTGGGGAGCTATGCACTGAACCGTTGTTTTGTCGGTTTCTAATTCAAATAAAACATCATCTATTTCGACTCGTTCCCCAGGGTGTTTTATCCATTCGATTAGCTTTCCGTCCCCAAGATCTGGTGGCAACCTAACCTCGATAGAAGCCATGATTTCCTCCTCTCTTCCCTATCAGAACCATCTGCGATCGAGGTTGGCGGCTGTCGAAACCGCTTGGATTTTTCGAAACTAATCACTACTTTGGAATGCTAGGATTTCTTAGCGTAGTCGCAGCTTTCTTGTGCATCAAGCACTCCCTAAACAAAAACATCGTGTACGACGCAAAGCCATCTATGTAACTTCTCTTGGGCGCGACCATTAGGTAACTGTGGAGCGCCAAGCAAAGAAGCATTGAGGCAAGGCGAAACGCGATCTCCCAACCGATGCTTTACGTAATTTCAATCGTATGACCGGGGTGCTAGGACGTAGCAGCATTTTGACGCACCTAGCGACGCTGGAAAATTCATGTGCTGATTATTTAAATTTCTCCAAGGGGCTATGCACCAAAAAAGCGAAAAGGCAAAATGCCATCCATCTTGGTGCGAAAACTCTAAAAGCATGGAGGCAATTAATTGAAGCAATTCTGCTTGCTGAAGTATGAAGATCCAGAGGTGTCTATTCCGCTGTTTGATGGGAATTTATCTGGAGTAGGCCCAAAGGTTTCTGTGGTGATCGGCCCCAACGGATCAGGTAAAAGTCGAGTGCTAAGCCGCATTGTCGACGAGTTATGCTTCCTCGACACACTACGCAATCCCTCAGAATCCGCACGAGCTAGATTCCGTCCGGTATCAGAGAATGCGAAAATTGAATACCGGATCGGCAATGAACATTGCGTAATCGATCGCAACGGCCGCGATCTAACTTGCATTCTCAATGGTAAAATCTCAACTTTCTTCGATCTACCATTCCCGACGCGTGTTGCGACAGTTGCTCATTTACCGAGTGATAAGTTTCGCTTTTTGAGAAGCGAAAAATCTAACTTCTATAGATACCTAGGGCTGCGCCAAGCGACAAATTTGACCACAACCGGTGCATTGGAAACAAAGGTGATCCAGAGTCTTCTACTCGGACTCACCCAGGAAGGCTTCGCTAAAAGGCTAGAAACGTGGTTATCCCTAGCCGGCATGACGAATGATGCTGCAGTTAAGATCACGCTTGCAAACCCGGACCTGCTGAATACCAACTTTAAAGATTTTGGGATTGCAGCTTTGCATGCTGCGAGGCGAAGGGCAGGACCTGCTAGAGCTGATAGCTTCGAGGAAAGCGACGAGTGGCGAACAGATCTCGAAAAGATCTGGCGTTTATTTTCTCAACTGCACCATTCAGATTGGTCTCATGAAAATTACAACCCTTCTTTGGTTCTGGAGTTGGCCCCATTATTTTCTGACCCTGATAGTGCACGGGTCTGGATTGATGGAATTGACGCCGCGAGGCGCAGACGGTTATTTGAAGAGACTTCACTACTAATTGGGAAATCTGGAGGAAGATACCGCTTTTCAGATCTCAGCTCAGGCGAGCAACAATTAGTTGGAACAAATGCCCGACTTCTGGCCGAGCTTGAATCTAACTCATTGGTGTTTATCGACGAACCAGAGATTAGCCTGCATCCTGAATGGCAGATAAAATACATACCTACGCTTCTGAAGAGCTTGGCCGCTATTCCATCGACGCACATTGTGATAGCAACCCATTCCCACTTCATGGTTTCTGATTTAGACAGCAATAACTCTTCGCTTATTATGTCAACCAATCAAGACGGTCCAAAATTCCAACTGTTTGATGGTGAAGTTTACGGCCGGTCCCCGGAGAATATTTTGTACCGCGTTTTCGGGGTGGCCACATCGGGAAATTCATATGTTGAAGGCGATCTACACTCAGCATTACGAATGCTTTCCAGTACTGAAAAACTTGATTATCTGGAGTTGAAAGCTATATACAACCGCTTAGACAAAGTGCGAGGTAAAGATAACGCTGCTCTAAATGTAATTCTTGGAAAAATCGCTGAAGTATTATCTCTGGAGAGCGATTGATGATCAGATTCAATCGTTTCGTGACAGTCGATGAACAGATTCTAACCAAACTAGAAAAGTACCCGATAGCAGATAGACCAAAGCGTTGGGATGGCAAAGCTGCGGCAGTCACCACGTTCAAGAAGTGTATTCTCGATGAAGGCCTCAAAATTCAGGAGGGCAAGTGTGCATGGTGCATGCTACCAGTCGCTGCACGAGGCCGCCGAACCGCGCATCGTGATCATATTGCGCCGAAGGCCAAACATCCAAAATGGACTTTTTTACCGGTCAACCTAGTTATAGCTTGCGAGTACTGTAATGGCTTCGCCGTGAAAGGAGACATCGACACCATCGAAACTATTGCGGAAAACTACACTGATTGTGTCTTTCACGTTGTGCATCCTTATCTGGAAGACCCGTCACTCCATCTATCATTTCTGTCTGAGGCGAACGGCACTGGAATAGTTATCAAAAGCCTGAGCACGAAGGGTACTTGGACAATAATATCGCTCCAACTTGACACACCAGGGGCCACAACCGAAAGAGCGAAGGAATACCTTTTTCAACAACGGCTGAACAGCCTATCTGTGCCAGATGGAGACCTGCTCCGCAAAGCGGTTAACGGACTCGGCTAACAATTGTAATACCATCTACTTTTATCCGAAACGTTTCGCCACAGGGGTTCATTGTGATTGACCAGCTACTTGCGCTAGTAAATCTTGGAGAAAAATTGCCAGCGGCCGTTGGCTGGCAATACATCGGTCCATATCGGCTATCCCTCCCAGAAGAAGTGATGCACGCATTAGATGAAAACCAAGTAAAAATAGGTTCTAGCTACTCATCCTCTGCCATAGTGATTTTTAACTACTCAGGAGTTTCGAAGTCGTCTATTAGAGTTCTGTACAGCGGGGGATTTAAATTCAAACCGAAAGTATCCTATGGTCGTCGAGATGCACCCGTAAAATGGAAGCATGACACTGAAAACAAAGAACTTGTATTTTATGACACGCCGCCTAATGAAAAAATTGAAATAGAGCTATTTAATTTGTACGAAGGTTTTTCGGTAGATCAAGTTTTGGTAGATGGCAACCTGATCACAAAGTTCATGAATAAAAGGGCTTTAGCTAGAGCTTATCCCAACCCATTGTGGCTCAACGCCCTTATGGCTTGCGCTATTTTTCTCGCCGTAGTAGCTCTAGGGGTAGCCGCATCAACTAGCTACTCACTCTATAAAAGTAATAAAGATAGTGAATTATTGTATGGCGTCCCCGAGGGTTACTCAGGCTGCTACCCTTATATTTTCGAAAATCCACCGAGCGCCAACTCCAGAGAAGCACTCTCCAGAAAAATTAAGACATTGTCGCCTTGGATGCACATATTACTCGCCAAAAACAAGGTTTTCTCTGAGTCAGAACTATACGACCTTGACCGCGTGATTTTATGCACTCCAGACAGCAAGTAACTTCGAGCACTGCGGATAGGTTTGTAGCTCTCTCGGCCAGCACTTAAAGTGCAACTGCAACTGCTATGCACAATCTATCAAATAAGCAGCACTACCCTAACAACGCACACAAATTAGTTTATAAGTTGCCTCCAGTCAAAAAGTGCGTTCTCTGAAATTGTTGCGACTAAAAGCCTCACGCACTTTTACAGACTTTAATCGCAACATTTTTCACGAATTTTTTGGCGGCCGTGATTTCATTTCCGGACCGATTAGACCCTGCCAGCGGCCTATCTGGTATCAGGCATTAGCGATACTCGCTAGTACCGTTTTGAGCTCTTCCCCTCCTTTAACGGCAACAATCTGCCCCCCGCTGAACACATTGAACTCTTTAGGCGTTGAGTACACCCCAGTAACCGTGATGACGGCACTACGCCCATTGCTGAAGGTCACCTGGACATCCGTGTAGCTTGCAAAGACGCTTTGAGTCGGGAAGGTCCCCGTGATCTTTGGCGGAAGGGTAGCGAGCAGAGCCGCGACATCGTCAGCCATTTCCGCCATGAATTTGGACTCCTGATGCTCGCGGTGCTGCTTAGCCTGCGGAGTTTCGCCGCTGGAGCCGCAATCGCAGCAGTAACTCGAAAACATTCCATTGGTATGGTCACAATACATCTTGTCACACCAGCAACCCGTGACAGTGCCAAACGCGCTTGCTTCATTTCCGCAACTGGGGCAAGTAATAGTGCTCATTTTCGTCCTCTAGATTCCCTGACTGGCGGATGCGAGAACCGCGGCCTAGTTACGCCAAAATCCGCAGTTGGGTAGGTTTTTGTGGAAAGGGCTTCCGAGGAAACAGGGTCGCCGATATCACGACGCCATTACAAGATCGAAAACCTGATTAGCATCACAAAAGGTCAGCGCCTGGGCTGTTTAGGCAACCGACCGAGCAAGAGGGTGACGCTCCCTGCCCATGTAAATATTTCTATTGGTTTTGCGGTTCGGGGGCGCTTGGATGAAGCGCCCTCGGTTTCTCAAGAGGTAGGTTGAAGCTTTCTTCTTGTCAGCAAGTCGAGCGCGACATCCACGATCATGTCCTCCTGACCACCGACCACACGCCGTTTGCCCAACTCGACACAGAATGTCGACTGTTTTGAGATCGTATTTAACCGCGGCAATTTCGGCATGGCGCAGGAAACTCGAATAAACGCCAGCATAACCCAATGCCAAAGTCTCACGATCGACGCGTACAGGACGATCTTGCAGCGGTCGAACAATCTCGTCCCCCGCGTCCATCAGTGCGTAAAGATTGGTCCCATGTTTCCATCCCAAGCGGTCAGCAGCGGCGATGAAGACCTCCAACGGTGCGTTGCCGGCCCCCCGCCCCCATACCGGCAAGGCTGGCGTCAATGCGATCACACCCTTCTTCAACAGCTGTGATCGAGTTGGCCATGCCGAGGCTCAGGTTGTGGTGCGCGTGCATTCCAGTTTCGGTTTCCGGTTTGAGCACGCGCTTAAATGCACGGAATCGGTCGCGAATGTCCTGCATGCTCATTGCGCCACCGGAGTCGGCCATATACACGCAGGTCGCGCCGTTGCTCTCCATCAACTTGGCTTGGATGGCCAACTGCTCGGCCGGTATCATGTGGCTCATCATCAGAAAACCGACGGTATCCATGCCCAGCTCGCGAGCATATTCAATGTGCTGTTTTGAGACGTCGGCTTCGGTGCAGTGGGTATGGGAGCGCTCTAGACCCTGATCAGGGGCCACTAAAAGCGTTGACTTCGCGCATCCGATTTTTTGACAGTGTCCACGATCCATGGAATGTGGACACTTTGATTATTGAGAAAGCGCTTAAGTCAAGTCTTGGCTGCTGTTGACCGCCTCTCACTCCTGGAGAGTGTAAGGCCTTCAACTAGTCGAGCACCGCGCCCATCTGAGCTCCACGAATTTTAAATTGACTCGACTGGTTGAGCTCACGTGAAGGGCATCAATGAATCATGTATTTTGTCACCGTGTCCGAAAATTTCGGCTACTTGGTTCGAGGATACAGGATGCCTTCGGGCAGCCCTCACCAATGTGTCAATGGGCTTTGACGAAAGGGATATGACATGAACAGCGATGAGCTTTATGTTTCAGTAGACGTCGAGACTTCCGGGCCAATCCCTGGCGAGTTCAGTCTGCTTTCTATTGGAGCCTGCCTTGTAGTCGAGCCTGCAACATCCATTTATCTCGAACTCCAACCAGACAGTCCGAAGCACGATCCAGAGTCACTGGCGGTATCCGGGCTGAATCTGGAAAAATTGGCGCGCGAAGGCCTAGCTCCGCAAGAAGCGATGCAGAGGTTTGATCAGTGGCTGAAGTCGTCTTGTCCAACAGGGCAGAAAGTAATATTCGTAGGGCTCAACGCGCCGTTTGACTGGTCATTCGTCAACTACTACTTCCATAAGTATTTGGGAGCGAACCCTTTTGGCTTTACCGCAATAGATATGAAGGCCTACTTCATGGGCGCCACAGGTTGCGCCTGGAAGGGAACAAAGTCCTCCCAAATGACCGCAACGCTGAAACCACTCAGCGCACCGAACCACAATGCGCTGGATGATGCTCGCTTTCAGGCAGAGCTCTTTTCGCTAATGCTGGCGGATAGAGGAAAACGCTGATCCGCACCTCACAACTCCAATTAGGGGCTTATTTGAGCCAGGTTGCCTCGATGTACCTGCCGGCCCTGAACGACCACGCCTTGATGCCTTCTGGTTTTTCGGACTTGCCGACGATAATGGCTATTGGGTGCGGTAAATCCTGTGTATAACGCGCCGCAAATCTGGAAAAGCTTCCGACATCTGCTGAAGAGATTGCCGGTACAGATTGGGGGTGCGTATGCCAGTACCCCACTAGGCGTAATCCTTGTTCGTTGGCATTCTGGACCTCCTGCCGGCAACGCTCCGCATCCAACTCTAGCCACGACCAGCCTGACCGATCAGAGCGATGAGGCATCGTGGCCAAGGCCAGTAGTAAGCCATTCGGGTTAACTGGGTTAACGAATAATTGTCCCCCGCGCTCCACGCCAAAAAGGCCTTGCCTATGCTTGTCCAAGACGTCTGCGACCGCTTGCGACACCAAGAGCTCAGAATCCACATCCGGCCATCTCCAACGCCAAGCGATATCCGTCATAGCATTTCTTCCTTGTGTTGCGGCCACTCGCGCTCCAGCAAGATTTGTTGCGCGCCGTCAGGCAATTCAGGTCCATGGTATTTCCCGCCCAGGACCGGTACGTCATCAGGTCTGTAAATACTACTCACCCAAGCTGCCGTCACAATATTGCCGGTCAATGCGCGCAAAGCCGTGTGTGACACCATAGAGGCGATGTTCGTCATTCCCAGCGATCCGCCTGGAATGAAGCTTTCCCCGCAGGCAGGGAGCGGTACGACACCGCCTCCCGGCCACTCGGTGAATTTGTGCCTGAAATCACCATTGTCGGTGAACAAATGCCTGCCATCGAAGGCGCCAGTTGGTGCAAAAAGCGCGTGCCCTACTTGAGTGTGAGGTTCACTCCAAGCCTGTAGCAGCCCCCAAGTGGCACCGCTGGATTTGGCCCGCCATACCGTGACCTCGGATTGCCAGTCTGCAGTCGTGATCACTACCAGATCTGCCGCATCGAACACTTCTGGTTTGCTGCTCATCACAACTTCAGCGAACGTTGGATAAGCAGCGCATTCTGTAGTCGGAAGATCTCTAATAATTTTGTCTCGTAAAGCTGTGGCCTTTAGGCTTCCCAGATTGTCCGCTCCCAGAACGTGTCTACCAAGGTTGGCCGACACCAAAGTGTCCGGATCAATGAGGGTAAGATGGCCAACACCAGATCGCGCCAACTGCATGGCCACCACACTGCCCAATGAGCCGACGCCGACGCAAACTACTCGAGCATTCTCAAGCTGCTTTGCAGTGCCGCTTATATCGCGGGACAAAATAGAGGCCCGATCAAGCACGTCCAATGCTGTTGCTCGGACGAGCGCTGGGACATGTGCGTTGGGCATCCCTGGACGGCGTCGCGCCGTGCGCAAGCCAAACTTTGCCCCCCGCTCTGGCTGCACGCCGAAGGAACGAACATTAAGGCAATAGATGGGAGCGCCCGTCGCCCCCGGAAGCTCCAGAACAATCCACCGACTTGCCAACGTTCCATGCAGGTCAAACCATGCCAGCAGTTGCTTAGCATCGTCCGGATTAAGGTGAGGTGTAAGCCACGGCAATAACTCTTCTGGGGCCGGAGTGCGGATATCCGGGTAACTCTGAAGTTTGACGTAGAACCCTGGCGTTTCGGCCGCACGAACTACTGCGGCGCGCCCGACAACCCGCCTGTAATGCGCTTTCAGCGCCGCTACGTCAGATGCCATCCACACAGTTTCCTGACCGGATGGCAAAGCTCGGCGCGGATCGCTGAGAGCAAACAACTCCGAAGCAGCTTGAGGTCGATCCAAGAGCAAGAGGTTCTGGTACGACTGGCCGTGCTGCATTGACCAGTAGGTAGTAATCTCGTTCTGAAATTCGATATCGCGCGTTGCCTGGTTTGATCCCATCTCAGATAAAGAAACGATCTTGGCCAAGCGCGCAAGACTGTCCTCTACGACAACCTCTGGGGCACCCATGATTGGGCGCTCCTGAAATCCGTGTAGGCAAAGCCCAGCCTTCGTGGCATGCGGCCAGACCAGCCATGGAGAAGGTTCGACATTCAGCCGTAAACGCCCACGGGGGAAATTGGTGGGAAAACCAATACGCAGTCGCCGCTCTCGCCCCGTGTAGTCGATCGGCAAAGGAAAGTGAAAACTCGCTGCTTCGTCAGCCCGCATTGGTGCGGGCTGGAGCAGTGCATCGGCAGCATCCTGACCTAGGACATTTCGCAGTGCGGCGATCCCGCGCTGCAATGGCGTTTTGGTAGGATCAGCCAAGGCGCCCAACTGGCTTTACGCTCGACTGAGAGTTTCCGCCGCCGCTGGCCCCTCCGAAGAGCGCGCCCATCGAAGCAGCGTTGCGAGTGGTGCCTGCCGGTCGACCAGGCATCGTCCAGTTAGCTGGAATTTCATTGTTCACCGCCGTGATGAACGCCGGCGCGATACCAAAGTTCTTTTTCACTGCCTCAGCAAAAGTGTCTGCGGACTCAAAACTCTCCAAGCCCAAAGATACTGATGCACTGGCGTCGGCATGCCACGTAGCGAATGCCTGACGGTAACCTTGCCCTTCGCCAGGCCTATTCCACTTCTCTGCAAAGTTTTCGCCATTATCAGCGGGGTTGCAGACAAAGCAGTCACCACCTCTGTACACAATATGCAGCGGTATCCTGCGAACGATCTCCAGAATCGCATCTAGCGGCGACAGCGGTTTCGACTTGGATTCTTTCACGACATCTAGGTAGGCATGGGTCGCTAGGGTCGTGATAACCGCCGATATGGGGCGGGTATCCGCGCTCTTGGTTTTGATGGCCCATTCGTCACGATGTCGTTTTAGAAGCTTGATGGTCGCGCGCAGCGGATCCTGATCGATATAGTCTTCGTACTGCGGCAGCGGAGCCTGTGTCGCGGCATCAAGCATCCGCTGACTTTTGGCAATCACGAGACTCTCCTCGAGAGAGATTTCCTGAGCAGAGGCAACCTGTAACCAATTCGAGTAGGGAATTGGACTGCTTGCTTTCCAACCAGTAACCCGGTCCGGAACCTCCAGCTTACCCTCGCCATTTCCTTCGCCATTTCCGGCAATCGCGCGGGCGGGCGTGACATCGATATGGAAGCCGGGATTTTCGTCTGCGTAAACGATCCGAATGCCACGGCGTAGCTGCTTAATTTCTTCCTGAACGCGAGAGCCTTCCTTAAACCGCTCTTCTATCGCCTCTAGGACTTCCTGTGCCCCAGCGCCTTGAGCATGCGGGAGCCAGATGATGGCGTCCGCATCAATGGTGTCCAGATCTGCTGGTGCTCCAGTGATGGGCTTAATGGTCGTCTTCAACCGCATAGAGCCCTGGACGAAAATGTGGGCCTCAGCAAGTAGAGGGTTATCGGATGCCGAAAGGACTTTTTCCAGTTGAGAGTAGCGATCATTGATCTTCTCGTACTGTGCTTCCGACAGTGATATGTCCCGCGCGGCACGAAGCAGGAAGTACTCCCAACTGCTGCGTTTGGTCTGTTCGTTGCTCATAAGCATTACTTGGCCTCCAGGGCCTGGGGGCCCAAATGCAATGTTTGCGTGAACCGATTTTGGTTATCTCTGTCTCGATCAAAGATCAGGTACGGGTGCTGATGCTGTGTGGTGAGCAATGCGCCAAACTCGATGGCCAATGCCGCAGGAATTGCCGCAAACACGTGGATAGGGTTCGGGGTCAAGGCCTCGAGCTGGCTTAGCCGTATCTGAAGCGCGTCGCGGAAGGCATGAATCACCCGACGGTTCTGAACCATCATGTAGCTGGGTTCTGAAATCGTCAGCTCAGCAATACGCGCACCTGGTAGAGCCTCGCTTACGTCGCGACTTGGAATTTGCGCAGAAATCGAAAGCACCAGTGCGAGCGGACCATCGCCTGCCGGCGGTGGAGTGAATAGATATTCAGGTGGCTCAGCGGACTGATCAGGCCAGCGCAGAAGGTGTTCGCGATTAAAGGAGAAGATTAAACGCTTGGAACGGTCGCCGATCGTCTGGCCCAACAGCATCAACGCGGGAATATCGGCCACCCCCACAACAGCCAACGCCGGAGCATCGCCATAGGTGCCGCCGCGACGAGTAATTTGCTGCTCCAACCGATGCTGGATGTCGTCCGTAATGTTCTGCCAATAGGTGGAGTCTCTGCCGCGTGGCCCGGGTGCAGGGAAGGTGATTTTGATGCCATGATCGAAGGCCGTTAATCCTTCGGCAGACATTGCGGTCAACAGATCGCGAACTGGGATGTCATTGTTTGTCTGGAAATGCTGACTCTGGACAATTAGCGGAATGGCTCTGCCGCCATCGGGGGCCGTTGCGGCGAGTCGGATGCGCTCGAGGAACGCCTGGTGCAAACCACTCAAATCGTTTTCAGGATAGCCATCCGCGTCACGATCGATTTTGTCGTGGCAGCCTGGGCACAGGAGCATGAGGTTGGCGGTATCGTTCGTATGCGCTTCGGCGTCATGATCTGCTCGGCCACGAGGGCCTTTGGGGCTAGCCGGCAGGATATGCGCCACCTCGCCCCACTTCATTGGCTTGCCAGCTCGATAGTCAAACGTAAGATCCGTGCCGCATAGCTCGCAGTGGCCAGCGGTCTGAATCCATACGATTTGCTTGGTTAGTTCATTCGTGTTGAAACGCCCATTCGCAGGCTTGGACTCTTCTTGTTCTGCCATTCGACCTTTCCCCGAGAAACATCCATTATTGCAACTGATGATGGCCAGATAAGATCATATTGAGGCCATTTCACCTGATTTCAAGAGGCAAGGCAGTGACCAGAATCTGAATTTTTGTTTGCTCTTTGGCCCACCTGTTGTCGACGGTTGCGTCAGGGCTTGGGTTTCAAAGCAGCTAGATAGCCGCCGTCGACTTGTCCGAATGCTCAAATGCCATCTGATCGAATCAGAGACAGACACCTTCGATTTTTTCTGAGCGGTCTCGATGCAGATTGGTTGGGCTCGTCCGAATTCTGTGGAGGGGTAATCAAAAAGTGGGGATGGATTGAAGTTCAGAGCCGGTTGTGCGAGAGGCTCGCCTTCCAAAAAAAGTGGGACAAAAAGAAGTAAATGAGAAAACAAGGAAGAAACTGAGAGAAAAAAATCGATTGGATGTTCCGTTGACGCGTTATGCGTATTCAAAATGGTCATTGCTATACCGGACTCATAAACCAGCTGTCGGTGTCGCTCGATTATTCGAGTGCGCTCGTGCCGTGCAAACTTTCAAGAGGCACTGCTTAGCCTTAAGTAAGAAATATTGTCTCTCATGTCATTTAAGCTCTTAATGTCAAGATTTCTTTAGCTTGCTGCGTGAATTTTTGGGCAAGGGCAAAACGGCGTAACAATCGCACATACGGCCCATGACTAACGCCCCCCCCCAGTCATGACAGAGACCGGCAGAAAACGAACCAAAGGCCTAGGGTTTTGAGAGTCGGTTGCATCCACCCAGTTTCATCAGCGTATTACACACCTCGTTATTCGTCGCCCAGCCATGTATCGAGACAAATTATGAGTTCTCACATAATTGTGCATAAAGCTAATTTTTTAGAATCTGCAACCATTTATGCTACCCCGTGCTTTTAGTTTTTCTGAATCGACACCATAACCGAGTGAAAATTCTTTACTAGAAGCGCAACGGCTTTTGCCTTTGGCTAAAGCGTCTCAAGTCCGAGCGCTTCAATACATCGCCCGACGCCACTGACGAGACATCCTGTGTTGGCGCTTCTCACTTGACGTAAGCTTGCGGCCAGAGCATGACTAAATATCATCTGGCCGCAAGCACACGAAGTTACCAAAGCGCCAAGCTGTAGCTGACAATCAAGCGGTTCTCGTCAATGTTGCTGAGGAAGTTGCTGCGAGTGGTTGCGTTACGCAGCTTCAACCCAACATTCTTAAGCGGCCCGCTTTGAATGACATAACCTAGGTCGGTGTTCCGCTCCCAGGTTTTACCGTCGCTTAGGCCTGGGCCACGATCGACGTTGTCACCTGACAGGTAACGGGTCATCAGATTCAGTCCGGGCACACCCAACGCTGCAAAGTCGTAGTCATAACGCACCTGCCAGGAGTGTTCGTCCTGATTACCAAAATCGTTGATCTGCACTTGGTTGATCAGTGCATCGTCGGCACCGTTTACGTTGGCGAACCCGGTGTTGCCGCTCAGGTGCTGGTAACCGGAGCTAAAAGCGTGGCCGCCTAGCTTGTAGGTAAACAGCGCGCCGAAGGCATTGTTATCCACGTTACTGCCACCGTCGCCGCTGGAGTGGACAAAACGCAGGTCGGACTTGAGGCTATGGCCTTCCCCTAACGAAAGTTGATGCACCAGGTTTACCAAGTGTTGCTTGTAGATGCCGTCCAGGCCGCCGTAGTAATAACTGGTGGTCAACTCCGGCTTCCATTGGTAGCGACCACCGCCAAATAGGAACTCATTGCTAGTCTTGGACTGACCCAGCACGATGTTTCGCTTGCCGCCATTGAATACCGTCAATACCTCGTTATTTGAAGAGTCACGCTGGTTGACGCGATCAATACGGCCAAGGTCGAGGCTTAGGCCATCGATCTCGTTGCTGTTCACCCAGGCACCCCGAAAGGTTTGCGGCAACAAACGACCGTCGTTACGCATCAATGGCGGAAGCACTGGCTGAAGGGTGCCGAGCTTGAGAGTGCTTTTGGATACCCGTACTTTGGCCGTGATGCCAGCCTCACCGTATTCGTCCTTGGCGCGCTTGGGCGCCTCGCTGTTTGTCTTGAGCAGACCGGTTCCGACCCGATCAGGACTGGAGTCCAGTTTGATACCGAGCAGGCCGCTCACATCGATACCCAAGCCGATGGGTCCTTCTGTAAAGCCTGACTCCAATCGTAAAGTGAGTCCCTGAGCCCATTCCTCTGCTTTGCTCTGCGTCGCACCGTCCTGCCGGAAGTCGCGGTTCATGTAGAAGTTGCGCGTATCGAGACTGGCCTTACTATCGCCCACAAAAGCGGCACTGGCTGATCCGGCAGCGCCCAGGATAGAACCCGTGCAGACCACATGAATAAGGTTTTCAAGTCGTACCGCATGGAAAGTTTTCCTCTTGCTATTATTATTGTCATTACTGTTTCTTATTTTTCTGATTATTCATAAACCTGAGCCAGCCAAACCGTCGATTAGGCGTGGCTGATGTTCGCAGGTCGACATAGCTGAAACGCTCTATCATTGAGCCGAGATCGAAGCAGCGATTGAAGCGATATTCGAACTCGGCCAGATAGCGGGGGGAGCTCAAAATTGGTGGGGAGGGCGCTTGCCTGCCCTCACATCAGCGGCCTTTCTTCCAGAGATAGCCACCCAACAAGATGCCTATGCTGCAAATAATCGCCACATAGTAGGCCGGGCCCATAGGGCTTTCCTTGAGCAGCAGGGTGACAGCCATCGGGGTAAGGCCACCGAAGATTGCGTAGGCAAGGTTGTAGGAGAACGACAGTCCGCTGAAACGGACAACCGCCGGGAAGGCTTTAACCATCACGAACGGCACCGCTCCGATGGTGCCGACGAACAGGCCGGTCAGTGCGTACAGCGGGAACAACCAGTCGGGGTGGTCGAACAGGCTGTGATAGAAGGTCCATGAGGTGACCAGCAGCGCGGCGCTGCCAAATACGAATACCCGGCCAGCGCCGAAGCGGTCCGCCAGTGCGCCGGAGCACACGCAACCGACGCTGAGAAATACGATCGCCAGACTATTGGCTTGTAACGCAGTGGTCGGTGAGAAGTGGTAAATGGTTTGCAGCACGGTCGGGGTCATCAATATGACCACGATAATCCCGGCTGAAAGCAACCAAGTGAGCAGCATCGAGATCACAATCGCCCCGCGATGGTCACGCAACACCGCACGCAACGGCACCTCTTCGGCCAGTGCCTTGCGAAGCTGCAGCTCGGCGAACACTGGGGTTTCATGCAGCCAGCGGCGAAGATAGACCGAGAACAGACCGAACACACCACCGAGCAGGAAAGGGAGTCGCCAGGCGTAATCGGAGACCTCAGTCGGGGTATAAATGCTGTTGATTACCGTAGCGACCAGTGAGCCGAGCAGGATCCCGGCGGTCAGGCCGCTGGTCAGCGTGCCGCAGGCATAACCCACATGGCGTTGCGGCACGTGTTCTGAAACGAACACCCACGCCCCCGGCACTTCACCGCCAATCGCCGCGCCTTGAATGACCCGCATCAGCAGCAACAGAATCGGCGCCCACATGCCAATCTGCGCATAGGTCGGCAGCAACCCCATGATCAGCGTCGGCACGGCCATCATGAAGATGCTGAGGGTAAACATCTTCTTGCGCCCCAGCAGGTCGCCAAAGTGCGCCATGACGATGCCACCCAACGGCCGTGACAGATAGCCGGCGGCAAAGATGCCGAAGGTCTGCATCAGACGCAGCCATTCTGGCATTTCGGGCGGGAAGAACAACTTGCCGACCACAGCAGCGAAAAATACAAAGATAATGAAATCGTAAAATTCCAGCGCACCGCCTAGGGCTGATAGAGATAGGGTCTTGTAATCATTGCGTGTCAACGGACGTGTCGATTGTACGGGTTGCACGATGCTTGAATGCACTGTGGTCATGGCAAGGGCTTCTCTTATTAGTTAGATCCAGAATCCACAACAGAGTTGGGTGTGGCCTGACAGGTTCGGCGCGATAGCAACTTGTTCGAAAAAGCATATTCTCAACGCCTGGTAGGCATTAAGAAGGAGTTTGCGACCAAAGTGGTGTGCCGAGTCAGAATTCTTTCTCTTAATATTATTATTGGGAACCGCGTGATAACTGGAAAATAATGAGGTTCAAGCCAAAAAAGACGCAATGGCCAAAACTCTCAACTTCGCTGACTGGTTTGGACTGAACTCTTTGCAAAACGATCTGATACGGTAAATACCCTCGTATCTGATATGGGTGCTTAGTATCACTTATATCAATACTTATCTAATTTGCTTCAACTTGGAGCGTGTACACACACACACACACACACACAGATTTTGTCTTATCGGATAGCTCCAGCAGCGCCGTCATCAGTAGCATCTTCTAGTTGTGGCGCAGGGGAGATGCATGCTGTCTACGTAGTAACACGTAGGCGTTGCGTACGTAGTAACGCGGATTTATTTGTATAGTACATGCGCGGATATTTGCTCGGTTCCGCGCCGCGGACACAATTATAAAAATTACCGCCGCAGTCATGAGCTGTCGGCAGGAGACCCTATATGCCCCGTCTGGCTAAACACATCGCCTGGTTTGCCGTGGCTGTTCTGGGAGCGTTTGCGCTAAGTGTCGTGGCCTTGCGCCGCGGCGAAGCGATCAACGCCCTGTGGATCGTAGTCGCAGCCGTCGCTATCTATCTCGTTGCCTACCGCTACTACAGCCTGTTCATCGCCACCAAGGTGATGCAACTCGACCCCAATCGTGCCACGCCCGCCGTCATCAACAATGATGGCCTGGACTACGTGCCGACCAACAAACACGTACTTTTTGGTCACCACTTCGCGGCCATCGCCGGCGCAGGTCCGCTGGTCGGTCCCGTTTTGGCGGCGCAGATGGGCTATCTGCCCGGTACGCTTTGGCTGATTGCCGGCGTGGTGCTGGCCGGTGCGGTTCAGGACTTCATGGTCCTGTTCATGTCCACCCGCCGCAACGGCCGTTCCCTGGGCGATATGGTCCGGGAAGAAATGGGCCGCATCCCCGGGACCATTGCGCTGTTCGGCTGCTTCCTGATCATGATCATCATCCTCGCGGTGCTGGCGCTGATCGTGGTCAAGGCCCTGGCCGAGAGCCCCTGGGGGATTTTCACGGTGATGGCGACCATCCCGATCGCGATGTTCATGGGCATTTACATGCGCTACATCCGTCCGGGCCGCATCGGTGAAATCTCCGTTGTCGGCGTGCTGTTGCTGCTGGGTTCGATCTGGCTCGGCGGGCAGATTGCCGCTGATCCGGTCTGGGCCAAGGCCTTTACCTTCACCGGGATCCAGATCACCTGGATGTTGATCGGTTACGGTTTCGTCGCCGCGGTATTGCCGGTGTGGCTGATTCTGGCGCCGCGGGATTACCTGTCGACCTTCCTCAAAATCGGCACCATCGTGGCCTTGGCGATCGGCATCCTGATCACCATGCCCGACCTGAAAATGCCGGCACTCACCCAGTTTGTCGACGGCACCGGGCCGGTGTGGAAGGGCGGGTTGTTCCCGTTCCTGTTCATCACCATCGCCTGTGGTGCGGTCTCCGGTTTCCACGCGCTGATTGCTTCCGGCACCACGCCGAAGTTGCTGGCCAGTGAAGGCCATGCCCGTTACATCGGTTACGGCGGCATGCTGATGGAATCCTTCGTCGCCATCATGGCCATGGTTGCCGCGTCGGTGATCGAGCCGGGCGTGTACTTCGCCATGAACAGCCCAGCGGCGCTTGTCGGCTCCGATGCTGTTTCAGTGGCTCAGACCGTCAGCAGCTGGGGTTTTGCAATCACCCCGGAAGCGCTGCAAGCGGTGGCCAGGGACATCGGTGAAACCACCATCCTGGCCCGTGCCGGCGGTGCGCCGACCCTGGCGGTAGGTATCGCGCAGATCCTGCACCAGCTTCTGCCGGGTGAAAACACCATGGCATTCTGGTACCACTTCGCGATCCTGTTCGAAGCGCTGTTCATCCTGACGGCAGTCGATGCCGGTACCCGGGCCGGCCGATTCATGCTGCAGGACTTGCTCGGCTCCTTCGTGCCGGCGCTGAAACGCACCGAATCCTGGACCGCCAACCTGATCGCGACCGCCGGTTGTGTGGCGATGTGGGGTTATCTGCTGTACCAGGGCGTGATCGATCCGCTGGGTGGCATCAACACCTTGTGGCCGCTGTTCGGTATCTCCAACCAGATGCTGGCCGGTATCGCGCTGATGTTGGCGACCGTTGTGCTGATCAAAATGAAACGCCAGCGCTACGTCTGGGTCACCATGCTGCCCGCCGTGTGGCTGCTGATCTGCACCACCACCGCCGGCTTCATCAAGCTGTTCGACGCCAACCCGGCGATCGGTTTCCTGGCCCTGGCCAAGAAGTACAGCGATGCCCTGGCCAACGGTCAGATCCTCGCTCCGGCCAAGAGCATCGATCAGATGCAGCACGTGATCTACAACGCGTACACCAACGCAACGCTGACCGCGCTGTTCTTGCTGGTGGTCTTCAGCATCCTGTTCTTTGCACTCAAGGTCGGTATCGCCGCCTGGGGCAGCAAGGAACGTACGGATAAAGAAGCACCATTCCAGGCAATGCCGAACGCTTGATCGAGGATTGCAGCATGTTCAATGACCTGAGTCGCCTCGGTAAATACCTCGGTCAGGCCGCGCGCCTGATGGTCGGGATGCCCGACTACGACAACTACGTCGAGCATATGCAAACCAAACACCCGGACAAACCGGTGATGGACTACGAGATGTTCTTCCGGGAACGGCAGGAAGCCCGCTACGGAAGCAAGGCCGGGCCGAAGTGCTGTTAGTCTGCTAAGCGGGCTCGACAGTTGATGTGGGAGCGGTATAACGTCGCTCCCATTTCTTTTGCATAGCTAATAGAACTGTTTTTACGCTCTCTTGACCGATTATCGGTCCGTACATGGTTGTCGCACTGTCTCAACGGAGCGTAGTCGTCGGTTAGAGCTCAAACCACGACGTCACCAAAGCATGGTCACTGGCAGCTAAAATATTCGTCAGCTACTCTGCTTGTCTCATGTTTTTTAGTAGAACACCCGTGGCGATTTCCCTGATTCAAATGTTTGATGAAAGGTGACGTTTGAATGCATGGATTTCAAAGTTTTGTTTTTGGTGTATTGTTTAGGAACTAATCACGTAGAGATTTCCTATGTCCAAACTAGCAGAATTTCGTCAGCTCGAAAAACATCTCGCCGAACAGCTTCAAGCGCTAGAAGCCCTCAAGGGTGATGCTGGTCTCAAGAAAGAAATCGAATTCGAATCGAAGCTGCGTGACCTTCTGGCCAAGTACGGCTACAGCTTAAAGGACGTCATCAATTTGCTCGATCCACAAGCTGGTCGCCGCGCTCCAATGGCCGAAACTAAATCCGGCAGCCGTAAGCCTAGGCAAGTGAAAATTTACAAAAATCCAGAGTCTGGTGAGGTTGTGGAAACCAAAGGTGGGAACCATAAGACGTTGAAAGAATGGAAAACCAAATATGGCTCAGACAAAGTCGAATCTTGGCTGAGTAAGTAATGTAAATTTGAATGCAAAAGGGCCTTTTGAGGCCCTTCTTGTTATCTGCTACCAAGGGCTGCGGAGTATTTCGGCGTAGTGGAACCGCAAAGGTCCCGCAAATCACCTTCAGGCCTCCACCATTAACGACGATGGTGCGCGCCTTTTAACACACGCCATCGCTCTGGACGTATGGGCTGTTGCGCCTCGTTATCTATTAAAAAACGATAAGACTTTCTTGTATCGCTGATCGTCGCGATTAACCGCTATACGCGGTTATACCGGGTGTCCGGTTGCCTGTGCATGAGCGCCTCAAACCAATAATGTCCTCAGCATAGAAACCTACTCGGCATCTGCTTTTTGGATGGTAGTTTGACATCGAAATCGGGACTGCCTCTTAATCCCACAATTGAGTCGCGCGGCATCGACATTCGAAAATAACAAAAAAAATCTTACCGCTCAGGCAGCAGTTCCTTTCTTGAGCGTTCTGCGGCTTATCTGTTCAGGGTTCTATCCATGAGTGAAAGATCATCACTTTTATAGGTAAATAGAGTCGTCAGAGCGCTAACGCTGGCTAGACGGTTGGGGTCAGCGAAAAGCAGGCGTCACCCGTAAAGTGAATGGAATCTCTCAGGCAGTTCATTTCATACTGCGTGTCACTT
>Ga0247819_10000421_pt1 | contig 25641 bp, 25 predicted proteins | sample 13C_Xylose_Day6_FD_193428 | JGI IMG/M metagenome (GOLD analysis project Ga0247819, IMG submission 193428) | Soil microbial communities from agricultural site in Penn Yan, New York, United States - 13C_Xylose_Day6 | ecosystem: Environmental > Terrestrial > Soil > Agricultural land | place: USA...
TCAAAAGTCATGCGCTACGTTTCTGTGCGCGCCTTTCCTGAAGATAGCGTCCTTGAAGTGCAAGCGTCTCGGTTTTGCTCAGAACGCCTTTTTTCTTCAGATTGACGAGCAGCTGTTCAATGCCATCCAACTCAACGATATCGCCGGCCATTCGAGTGATGGTCACGGCCATGCGGCTCATGCCATCAGGATCGGCAGTGATATGGTGGTCTTTAGCCAGTTTGCGGACTTGGCTTGCAACACTGACAGCAGCTGTTTGGGTCATCGTAAAAGCCCTCGGTTTGCAGTCAAATCATAGCAGTGCGCTTGTTCTTTGTCAGACCGAGGTGGCGGCTTCGCGAGCAGGCTCGCTTCCACAGGATTGAGATGATCCGGTGGGAGCGGGCTTATTTATGCCTGGGAGAATTGCGAAGCCAGTTCGCGCAGCAGCACTTCGGCTTCCAGTACTTTGCTCACTACGTCGTTGGCTTTTTCGCGGCTCAGGCCGAGGCGTTCGAGCAAGGCGTCGGGGATGTCTTCGTCGGGGCCGGAGCCGATGCCACGGCTACGCAGCAGGCGCACCGACAGGCACACCAGGTTCGGGTACTCGGCGTAGGCGCCGTCATAGGCCGGGTCGTGCTGGAAGCGCAGCGCGGTGGCCAGCTCTTCAGGCATGTCCCAGTAGCGCATCAGCCACGAGCCGATCTGTTCGCGGCTTATGCCCAGCAGGTGTTGCTCGATGTAGCTGTGGCACAGGTGCGGGTTGACCTCCAGGTGGCGGCAGATCAGCGAGAAGTGCGGCGGGAACACGTGGGCCAGCAGCAGGTAGCCGAAGTTGTGCAGCAGGCCGGCCAGGTAGGTCAGGCCGGCTTCGGGGCGCTGGGTGCGCGGCATGGCGCGGGTCAGGCCTTCGATGACGGCAGCGGTGTAGATCGATTGCTGCCAGTACGGCGTGCTGTGTTGCGGCTGGTCTTTGGGCAGGCTCAGGGTTTTACCCAAGGCCAGGCCCAGCGCCAGGTTGATCACCAGGTCGAAACCCAGCACCCGGACGATGGCGTCTTCTACCGAACGAATTTTGCCCGGCGAGGCGTAGTACGGCGATGCCGCCCAGCTCACGACCTGTGCGGCCAGCGCCGGGTCGGTTTCGACCACGCCGGTGATGTCGTCGATGGTTGCGTTGGGGTCCACGCGCAGTTTGATGATTTTCTGTGCGGTTTCGGCCAAGGGCGGAATTTCGATGGTTGCTTCCAGCCGTTGCTGGATGCGTCGCGCGGTGAACGCTTGAACGGCCTGGGTGATTTCCTCGCGGTCATCGTCGGGGCGGTCGAGGTTCGGGCGGATGCTGGTCAGCGCTTCACCGAAGTTGGCGGCGCTGGCCTTGCTGAGCATCGATTTGAATGCTTCGCTGGTGATCTCCAGCAACACGCCCGGCTCGCCCGAGTTGACCAGCACACTCGGTTCGCGCAGCAGGCTTTCTTCGTACAGGCAGGGCGAGGTGGTGAGCAATGGCAGGCCTGGCAGTAGGCTCAGATTGTGTTTGCCGAGCATCTTTTCCAGGCGCTCAGTCGATACGGCTGTGAGGCGGCGACCGGTGAGTTCAGTGAGGCGGTTGAGGTCGAGCAATTGGCTCTGCGGAAACAGCACCATCAACGCGCCAACGGCATCATCGAGCAGGACGGCTTGCACCTTGCGCGCCGGATTCACGCCGTGATGATCCAGGACCTCTTCGTAGGCGATGCCCAGTTTGCCCAGCAACATCCGTATAGCCGACGGAGCGTGCGGGGGTTCGGGAGCGAGGGCTGCGTCGGTCATGGTCTGTATCCGTTTCAAAACAATTGCAGGAGTATAACCAGCTCTGTAGGAACGAGCTGATAGAAACTGCGACCGTGCTCACACTTGGCCGTATTGCTGCCCATGGCGCAACCAGCGGTCGAGTAGCGGGCTGACGTGGTCGGGCCAGCGTTCGAGCAAGGCTTGCGCGGCATCGCGCACCGCGGGCAGCAAATCGGCATCGCGCATCAGGTCGGCGACCTTGAATTGAAGCAGACCAGTCTGCCGCGTGCCGAGCATTTCGCCGGGGCCGCGCAGTTCGAGGTCTTTTTCGGCGATGACAAAGCCATCGTTGGTTTCACGCATGATGCCCAGGCGCTGGCGACCGATCTGTGACAGCGGCGGATGGTAGAGCAACACGCAGTGGCTGGCGGCGCTGCCGCGACCGACGCGACCGCGTAACTGGTGCAGTTGTGCGAGGCCCAGGCGCTCGGGGTTTTCGATGATCATCAGGCTGGCGTTGGGCACGTCCACACCGACTTCGATCACCGTGGTGGCCACCAGCAGTTGCAGGTTGCCGGCCTTGAACTCGGCCATCACCGCGGCTTTTTCCACAGGCTTCATGCGGCCGTGGATCAAGCCGACTTTCAATTCGCCGAGGGCGGCGGTGAGGTCTTCATAGGTGGTTTCCGCCGCTTGGCAGGTCAGCTCTTCGGACTCTTCAATCAGCGTGCACACCCAGTAGGCCTGACGCCCTTCGGCGCAGGCGCTGCGCACTCGTTCGATGACTTCGACACGTCGGGTGTCGGTGATCAATACGGTGTTGACCGGGGTTCGGCCGGGTGGCAATTCGTCGAGGATCGAGGTGTCGAGATCAGCGTAAGCGCTCATGGCCAGCGTGCGCGGGATTGGCGTGGCGGTCATGATCAATTGGTGCGGGCACATGCGCCCGCCGACGCCTTTCTGCCGCAGCGCTAATCGCTGCTGCACGCCGAAGCGGTGTTGTTCGTCGATGATCACCAGCGCCAGGTTCTTGAACTGTACTTCGTCCTGGAACAGGGCGTGGGTGCCAACCACCATCGGCGCGCCGCCGGCGATTTGTTCCAGCGCGGCCACGCGGTTTTTGCCCTTGAGCTTGCCGGCCAGCCACGCGACTTCGATGCCCAGCGGTTCGAGCCAGCGCTTGAACGTGATGAAGTGCTGCTCGGCAAGAATCTCGGTGGGCGCCATCAGCGCGACCTGATAACCCGCCTCCAATGCCTGAAGTGCGGCGAGGGCGGCGACCACGGTTTTACCCGCGCCCACGTCGCCCTGAATCAGCCGTAGCATCGGCTCGTGCTGGCTGAGGTCGTAGGCAATTTCATTGCCGACCCGTTGCTGCGCACCGGTGGGGTTGAAGCCAAGATTGGCCAGGTATTTGGCGGGCAGTTTTGTGGCTTTCGGCATCGCTGGCGCGCGCAGCGAACGCATGCTTTCGCGCAGGCGCTGCTGGGACAGTTGATGGGTCAGCAGCTCTTCGAAAGCCAAGCGGTGTTGCGCCCAGTGATGACCGAGTGCGAGCTCGTCGACATCGGCATCGGCTGGCGGGTTGTGCAGGTAGCGGATCGCATCGGCCAGCGGCGCCAGTTGGTAATCGCGCGCCAGTTCCTTGGGCAGCCAGTCGGGGAGGCTGCTGGGGCCGAGCAAGGTCAGGGTTTGCATGCACAGTTGGCGCAAGCGCTGCTGCGTCAGGCCTTCGGTGAGCGGGTACACCGGGGTCAGGGTTTCATCCACGGGCGGCGGCTCGTCGCCGGTGATGGCGCGGTATTCCGGGTGGTAGATTTCCAGCCCCGAGGCACCGGGCCGCGCTTCGCCGTAGCAGCGGACCCGCGTGCCGCGTTTAAGGCCTTCTTTCTGCGCGTTGCTGAAATGGTAGAAGCGCAGGCTGAGCCCGCCGGTGCCGTCCTGCAGGCGCACCACCAGGCTACGACGACGGCCCATGACCACGTCGGCGCCGCTGACGGTGCCTTCGACCACGGCGTCCTGCCCCGGGCGCAGCGCACCAATCGGCACTACGCGGGTGCGATCCTGATAGCGCAACGGCAGGTGAAACAGCACGTCCTGAAGATTCTCCAGGCCGACCTTGGCCAGCTTCTCGGCCATGGCTTCGCCGACACCCTTGAGTGCCGTCACCGACACTTGCGACAACTCAGTCATGGCGTTGGCTTAACCGGCCGTTACCGGTGCGGCGGGCTTAGCCACCGAGCACAGGCGAATGGAGTCCGCGAGGATCTCGATGGCCTTCGGCCGCGGGAAACTCGCGCGCCAGGCAATGGCTACAGTTCGGAAAGGAACCGGTGCCGAGAGCGGGCGAACCTCGATCACGCCGGGGGCGTAGTGATGGCTATCGACCGCCGACAGCGGCAGGATCGAAATCCCAAGGCCCGAGGCGACCATGTGGCGTATGGTTTCCAGAGAGCTGGATTCAACCGTGGTGTGCTTGGCGCCGTCGTTGCCTTTGGTCAGGGTCGGGCAGGCTTCCAGCACTTGATCGCGGAAGCAGTGGCCTTCACCGAGCAGCAGCAGGCTCTTGTCGTTGAGCAGGCTGGCGTCGATGGATTCCTTTTGCGTCCATGGGTGCTGGGCCGGCATCAGGACGTAGAAAGGCTCGTCGTAGAGCTGCAGAGTCAGCACGTCGGCTTCGCTGAACGGCAGGGCGATGATGATCGCGTCGAGCTCGCCGTTGCGCAGTTTGTCGCGCAGTACGTGGGTGAAGTTTTCTTCGATATACAACGGCATCTGCGGGGCAACCCGGTGCAGTTGCGGAATCAGGTGCGGGAACAGATACGGGCCGACGGTGTAGATCGCACCGACTTTCAGCGGCGCGGTCAGCTGGTTCTTGCCGGCTTGTGCCAGTTCGCGAATGCCTTGGGCCTGCTCAAGCACCTTTTGCGCCTGGGCCACAATGCCTTCGCCAACGGGGGTCAGGCGCACGGCGCTTTTGCTGCGCTCGAAAATCAGCACACCGAGTTCGTCTTCAAGCTTCTTCACGCCCACCGACAGGGTCGGTTGACTGACGTGGCAACGCTCGGCCGCGTGGCCGAAGTGCTGCTCTTGGGCGAGGGTAACGATGTAGCGTAATTCTGTAAGAGTCATAGCAAGCGTCCATGAAGTTGCGGGCCAAGCATACCGGCTGCAATCGATAGACGCACGTTATCAGACAGTATGTGTTGAGTGACACCGGGCAATGCGTGTTTGCCGTTTCCAGATATGCAAAAGGCACCTTTCGGTGCCTTTTTGGTTTGGAGCGCGACGTTCCTGCTGGCAAGAACTGCTGTGGGAGCGAGCTCCCACATTTTAGCGGCGGCGTTTTTCCAGCGAGTAAACAAACGGTGCAACGATTTCGATAGAGCCGTTGTTCAGCATGTCGGCCGGTGGCTTGGGCAGCGGCTGGGCGCGGCGGATCATGTCCAGGGTAGCCCGGTCGAGATCAGCGTTGCCGGAGCGGCCCACCAGTTCGAAAGACAACACATTGCCTTCGGCATCCACGACAAAGCGCAGACGGTTCAAGCCTTCCTTGCCCCGCGATTGCGCGCTGGCCGGGTACTTTTTGTACTTGGCCAAATGCGCGAGCAGCGTACCTTCCCAACTGGCCTTGGCGGCTACTTGGGCAGGCGAAGGGCCTGGCGCGGGCTGAGCGGATTTCTCCGTCGGAGCCTGGGTCGGTTGCGCGTCGCTCGGTTTTTCCTCGGACGGTTTTTCCTTCGGCGGCTCAGGCTTTTTCTCTACCGGCTTGGGCGGTTTCGGCTTTGGCTTGGGTGGCTTCGGCTTGGGCACCGCAATCTCGGCTTTCGGCGCTTCGGCCAGCTTCGGTATAGGCAGTTCTTCCACCGGTGCCGGTGGCTGTGGCGGCGTTATGACCTTCGGCGGTGCCGGCGGTGGCGGGGCCGGAACCGGCGCCAACTCGACCATCATCGCTTGTGGCGGCAGCTCGATGGGTGGGCGTGACGTCCAGTTCAGCGCCAGCACAATGGCCAGCGCATGGACGCCCAGCACCACGGCCAGGCTCCCGCTATAACGCGTCAGCTTTTGGCGCGTTGTGATCATTTTTTGACTGCCGTCTCGAGTCCGACCAGGCCGACCTTCAGGTAACCGGCTGAGCGCAGGTTGTCCATCACGCTCATCAGGTCGCCGTAATCCACGCCTTTATCAGCCTGGAAGAAGATCGTCGTGTCTTTTTTGCCTTGGGTCTTGGCGTCGAGTGTGGCGCCAAGTGCTTCGGCTTTCACTTCGTCTTCGCCAAGGAACAGGCGTTGGTCAGCCTTGACGCTGAGGAACACCGGTTTCTCTGGCCGCGGTGCCGGTTTGGCGGTGGAGGCGGGCAGGTCAACCTTGATGTCCACGGTGGCCAGCGGAGCTGCCACCATGAAGATGATCAACAGCACCAGCATTACGTCGATGAACGGCGTAACGTTGATTTCGTGGTTCTCGGCCAGATCGTCGTCTGCGCCTTCTTTCAAATGCAGGCCCATGGCCGATTACCACACATTCACCATGTGCGGTTGCGAGCTGCGCTCAGGCTGGTGATCGAGGTCGCGGCTGACCAGCAGCAGGACTTCTGCCGACGCGTCGGCAACCTGCGCCTTGTAACCGGTGATGGAGCGGGCGAACACGTTATAGATCACGACCGCAGGAATCGCCGCGACCAGACCCAGTGCAGTGGCCAGCAGGGCTTCGGCAATGCCGGGTGCCACAACGGCGAGGTTGGTGGTCTGGGTTTTGGCGATGCCGATGAAGCTGTTCATGATGCCCCATACGGTGCCGAACAGACCAACGAACGGCGCAGTCGAACCGATGGTGGCGAGTACGCCGGTGCCGCTGCTCATGTTGCGACCACAAGCTGCTACCAGGCGCTCAAGACGGAAAGCCACGCGCTCCTTGATGCCTTCTTTCTCGCGGGCGCTGGCCGACAAATGCATTTCTTCCAGGGCGTCGTGGACCAGCAGATTGGCGAGGGTGCCAGGCTTGGTCGCCGAGGCACTGGCTTCTTTAAGCGTGGCGGCTTTTTTCAGGTGGACGATTTCGGTACGCAGACGACGCTTGGCGCCCATCAGCTCGAAGCCCTTGGCGATCCAGATGGTCCAGGTGATGATCGAGGCGATGGCCAGGCCGATCATGACGGCTTTTACGATGATGTCGGCGTTCTGATACATGCCCCACGGCGACAAGTCATGGGCCATGCCCAGTGTATTATCGGCTTCGAGGACTTCAGGAACGTCTTCACCGAGTGCGTCTGCCGGTACGGCCTGGGCCGGATCGGTCGCAGCCGGGGCCACTGCCGGAGCAGCGTGGTCGGCTGGCGCAGCGGCGGCGGCCGGGGTGGCTGGCGCTTGGGCGTCAGCGAAGGCGCTGATCGGTGCCAGCATGAGGCTGAGCAGCAGGGCGGCCACTGCGCTCCAGGCGCGAGGTCGTTTGGTTGGCGAAGCGGGGAATTGATTGCGTGTCATGCTGGCCGGACCTGAGAGAAAAAAACGGGTGATGTTCTTCCAGGCCTCGAAAGGCCGAGAACAAAAGTGGCACGTATTATTGCAAGTAATTCTTGTTAACAAAAGTAATAGAGTATCTTTTTTTCCTGCATTGCTAGCCGCTCGTCCATTGCCGGCGCTAGTCTGTCCGTTTCCAAGGGGAGTTTTCTGATGTCCGCGCCTTCTGTTTTGATCGCCGGTTGCGGTGATGTTGGCAGCCGCCTGGCCACGCAATTGTTGGCTTCGGGCTGGGAGGTCCACGGCTTGCGGCGCGACGTTTCACGCCTGCCCAAGGGCGTCATTGGCGTGGCCGGTGACTTGTTCAACAAGGAGTGCCCGCCGACCTGGCCGATCGGTGCGGTGGATTACCTGGTGTACTGCGCCGCCGCCACCGATCACGATGAAGACGGCTACCGAGCCGCTTACATTCAGGGTTTGCAGCATGTGCTGGAGTGGCTGGGCGATTATGGCCAGGTGCCTAATCGCGTGCTGTTCGTGTCCAGCAGCAGCGTTTACGGCCAGCAAGAGGGCGAGTGGGTTGATGAGACTTCGCCAGCTGTGGCGTCCAGCTACTCAGGACGCGTCATGCTGGAAGCCGAACAGATCGCCCTCAACAGCGGCATTCCCGCCAGCATTGTGCGGCTGACCGGTATTTACGGGCCTGGCCGCGAATGGTTGCTGACCCAGGTGCGTCGCGGGTATCGCGTGGCGGTCGATCCTCCTCTGTACGCCAACCGGATTCATGCTGATGATGCAGCAGGGTTGATGGCATGCCTGCTTGAAGCGGATCGGCGCGGGGTGAAGCTGGAGGATATCTACATCGGCGTGGATGACGCGCCAGCCGCGTTGGCCGATGTGGTGGGCTGGTTGCGCGAGTACCTGGGCGTGACCGATTGGGCCGATGATGCCAGCGTGCGCCGCACGGGCAGCAAGCGTTGCAGGAATGCGCGGGCGAAAGCGTTGGGCTGGACGCCGAAGTATCCGAGCTTTCGTGAAGGTTATGCGGCGATTCTCGAAGGGCGCTGAAAGCAAAAGATCGCAGCCTTCGGCAGCTTCTACAGGGTCATGCATACACCTGCAGGAACTGCCGAAGGCTGCGATCTTTTCAATGGGTCACTGCTTTTCCAGCAACCACTTGCGGTCACCCGGCGTGAACGAAGGCATTTCGTCCGCTTGGGCGGTGTTTACGGTCTGGAAGATTTCCAGTTCTTTACCCTTGCGCGCAAAGATCCAGGCATTGCCTTGGCCATTGAGTTGCAGCCACATGTTGTCGTTGCCGCCGCTCATGGAGGCGCAATCGCCCGCCAGGCACAACGCGTAGCGATCGCTGCCCGGCAAGCCGGTCACCTGGCCGTCGGCCTGGAATTGCACCGTGCCGCCTTCGCCGGGGCCGCTGACGACTTTCCAGCTGCCGCCCAGATAAGCGGCATACAGTGCGCGCTCGAAGCTGGCTCCCAGCGGCGCGCCATCCGGCACCGGGATCAGCGCACGGTCGAAGACTTGCTCAGGCTCGTTGTCGCTGGCGGCCTGGCTCAGTTGCTTGCCGTCACGCTTGAGTTCGCTGGCGGAGCTGCCATAGAAGTCGACTTTCCAGGCACCGGACTGTTCGCCCAGCAGCTTGCCTTCGACATTTTCAAAGCCATTGGTGTAACGGGCCTGACCGGCCTTGGTGTTGACGTCCCATTCCAGGTTCGGGCCATAAGCCTGGAGCGCTTCGCGCAGGGGAACACCTTTGGATGCAGCGTCAATCGCCACCTGGTTGATCCAGGTGCCGCTGATATCACGGTCGGCAGGGTCGCTGGCACATCCGCCCAAGAACAGGGCGAGCAGCGAGAGAGCAAGCGCTTTGCGCATGGGTGGAATCCTTTCAAGCTTTCTTTACAGCAGAGCCGTTGGCGCAGCCTGAGGCTGCGCCGCACGCATTACTCGATGACCAGGATGGCATCCATTTCAACCTGCGAACCCTTTGGCAGGGCTGCCACGCCGATGGCGGCACGGGCTGGGTAAGGCTGATCGAAGTACTTGCCCATGATCTCGTTGACCTTGGCGAAGTGGCTCAGGTCGGTGAGGAAGATGTTCAGTTTGACGATGTCTTTGAACGAACCGCCGGCGGCTTCAGCCACGGCTTTGAGGTTCTCGAAGACCTGAACGGTCTGGGCTTCGAAGCCTTCAACCAGTTCCATGGTTTTTGGGTCCAGAGGAATCTGACCCGACATGTAAACGGTGTTGCCAGCCTTGATCGCCTGGGAATAAGTACCGATGGCGGCCGGGGCCTTGTCGCTGGTGATAACAGTCTTGGTCATTTAGGACTCCTTGTAAGGACGGGCTTAGGCGCGCATGCGGGTGATGCGAATCACCCCGGTCAGGGCGCGCAGTTTCTTGATCACACGGGCCAGGTGCACGCGGTCGTGCACGCTGACCACCAACTGGACCACGCTGATGCGACCATCGCGTTCATCCATGCTGATTTTCTCGATATTGCCGTCGGCCGCGTTGACGCTGCTGGCCAGCAGGGCGATCAGGCCGCGCTGGTGTTCCAGCTCGACGCGCAGTTCGACGTTGAATTCGCCGGTGACATCCTTGGCCCACGAGAGCTGGATGCATTTTTCCGGGTTGTGGCGGATTTCGCTGATGTTGCGGCAGTTGTCCAGGTGCACGACCATGCCTTTGCCCGCAGACAGGTGGCCGACAATCGGATCGCCCGGGATCGGCGTGCAGCACTTGGCGTAGCTGAGCACCAGACCTTCGGTGCCGCGAATCGCCAGCGGGCCTTCCGGGCTTGGCAACTGTTCGCCTTCGCCCAGCAGTCGACGAGCCACGACATAGGCCATGCGGTTACCCAGGCCGATGTCTTCCAGCAAGTCTTCGATCAGTTCGAGGCGGTACTCGACCAGCATCGCCTTGACCCGTTCGGCCGGGATTTTTTCCAGCGAGCTGTCAAAGCCGTTGAGGACTTTGTTCAGCAGGCGTTCGCCCAGGCTGATGGATTCGGAGCGGCGTTGCAGTTTCAGGGCATGGCGGATGTGCGTACGTGCCTTGCCGGTGACCACGAAGTTGAGCCACGCCGGGTTCGGCCGGGCGCCGGGAGCGCTGACGATCTCGACCGTGGAGCCGCTTTGCAGCGGTTCGGACAGCGGCGCGAGGCGACGGTTGATTCGGCAGGCAATGCAGCTGTTGCCGACGTCGGTGTGTACCGCGTAAGCGAAGTCGACCGCCGTGGAGCCCTTGGGCAGCTCCATGATCCGGCCTTTGGGTGTGAACACGTAGACCTCGTCCGGGAACAGGTCGATCTTCACGCTTTCGATGAATTCCAGCGAGTTGCCAGCGCGTTGCTGCATTTCCAGCACGCCTTTGACCCACTGGCGGGCGCGGGCATGAGTGCCCTTCGGCTGCTCGTCGCCGCTGGATTTGTAGAGCCAATGAGCGGCGATGCCGTTGTTGGCCATCTCTTCCATTTCACGGGTGCGGATCTGGATCTCGATCGGGACACCGTGCATGCCGAACAGCGTGGTGTGCAGCGATTGATAGCCGTTGGCCTTGGGGATCGCGATGTAATCCTTGAAGCGCCCCGGCAACGGTTTGTACAAATTATGTACAGCGCCTAACACGCGGTAGCAGGTGTCGACCTTGTCCACGATGATCCGGAACGCATAGACGTCCATGATCTCGTTGAAGGCCCGGCGCTTGCCGCGCATTTTCTTGTAGATGCCGTAGAGGTGTTTCTGGCGACCGCTGACCTCGCCCTGAATGCCGTCGATGGCCAGGCAGTGACTGAGGGATTCTTCGATCTTGTTGACGATTTCCTTGCGGTTGCCCCGGGCGCGTTTGACGGCCTGGTAGATCCGCGCGGAACGCATCGGGTGCATGGCCTTGAAGCCAAGGTCTTCGAACTCTATGCGAATGGCGTGCATGCCCAGCCGGTTGGCGATGGGAGCATAGATTTCCAGGGTTTCCTTGGCGATGCGCCGGCGTTTTTCACCGGACAGCACTTCCAGCGTGCGCATGTTGTGCAGGCGGTCGGCCAGTTTGACCAGGATCACGCGGATGTCGCGCGCCATGGCCATGGCCATTTTCTGGAAGTTTTCGGCTTGGGCTTCGGCCTTGGTCTCGAAGTTCATCTGGGTCAGTTTGCTGACCCCATCGACCAGTTCGGCCACGGTTTCGCCAAACTGCGCTTGCAGCGCTTCCTTGGCAATACCGGTGTCTTCGATCCCGTCATGCAGCATGGCCGCCATCAAACTCTGATGGTCCATATGCATGTCGGCAAGAATATTGGCCACGGCAAGAGGATGCGTGACGTACGCCTCACCGCTACGGCGGCGTTGACCGTCGTGGGCTTGTTCGGCGTAGAAATACGCTCGGCGGACCAGGTTGACCTGGTCTTTGCCGAGGTAGGTCGATAAGCGATCGGCGAGGGCGTCTATGCTCGGCATAATGTCTCCTGCCGTAAGCTGTGATCCCGCGCCGTGCTACGTCGACCAGGCATAGGCTTAGACGGCCTCGTTGGACTCGTCCTCGAATGCAGCAAAAAGCGGTTCATCTTCAACGATTTCGGCTTCAGCGATAGCTGCGTAGTCGATCAGGCCTTCAGCGATTTCACGCAGGGCAACGACGGTAGGCTTGTCGTTTTCCCATGCTACTTTCGGCTCTTTGCCGCCGGTGGCCAGTTGACGGGCACGCTTGGTAGAGAGCATGACCAGCTCAAAGCGGTTATCCACGTGTTCTAGGCAGTCTTCAACGGTTACGCGGGCCATGGTCTTCCTCGTAGCAAATGCAATATGCGCGCTGCCCGGATGGGCGAGCGGACTCAACAGTTTAAAAAATCACCAGCGATTAGGGAAGCGCTGATTTTTTGATCAAGCCCTTCAACGCGCTGCAAGTGCCAATGTAAAGCCCTTGCAGCTGTTTTGGGAAGTGCTCTTTAACCGAGCAATTCAGCCAGCAATTTACCGTGGCGCTGCTGCTGACGCTTCTGAATCAGCTGATTGGCACGGAAAATCGCCTTCAAATCGTGCAGTGCGTGAGCGAAATCGTCGTTGATGATCAGGTAGTCGTAGTCGACATAGTGGCTCATTTCGCTGACCGCTTCGCGCATCCGGCCATCGATGATTTCGTCGCTGTCCTGGCCGCGATTGGTCAGGCGCTGATGCAGGGCTTCAAGCGATGGCGGCAGAATGAAGATCGAACGGGCCTGCGGCATCAGCTTGCGAACCTGCTCGGCGCCCTGCCAGTCGATCTCCAGAATCAGGTCGTGACCTTCGTCCAGAGTCTGCTGCAAGTGGCTTTGCGAGGTGCCGTAGAGGTTGCCGAACACTTCGGCGCGCTCGAGAAAATCCCCGTGTTCAATCATCTTCACGAACTGTTCGCGGGCGACGAAGTTGTAGTTCACGCCGTCCACTTCGCCCGGGCGCATGGCGCGAGTGGTGTGGGAAACCGAGACGCGGATCTCTGGATTGGCGTCGGTCAGAGCCTTGACGAGGCTGCTTTTGCCCGCGCCCGAGGGAGCGGAGATGATGTACAGGGTGCCGGTGCTGTGGGTCATGTCGGGGTTGCCTTACTCAATATTCTGCACTTGTTCGCGCATCTGCTCGATCAACACTTTGAGGTTGACCGCAGCCTGGGTGCTGCGCGGGTCGAAGGCTTTGGAGCCCAGTGTGTTGGCTTCGCGGTTGAGTTCCTGCATCAGGAAGTCCAGGCGCCGCCCGGCAGCGCCGCCGGATTTGAGTACCCTGCGAACTTCGATGATGTGTGTGCTCAGGCGATCCAGTTCTTCGGCGACGTCGCTTTTTTGCGCGAGCATGACCATTTCCTGCTCCAGGCGCTGCGGGTCCATCTCGGCCTTCATGTCGGCGAAACGGTCGAGCACTTTCTGGCGCTGGGTGGCGAGCATCTGCGGAACCAGTTCGCGCAGTGTCACCACGTCTTCTTCAATCGACGTCAGGCGCTCGTTGATCAACCGGGCCAGCTCCGCGCCTTCGCGCTCGCGGCCGGCCTTGAGTTCTTTCAGGCCTTGGTTGAACAGGGCCAGTGCCTCGGCATTCAGGGCTTGCGGGTCGGTGGCATCACCCACCAGCACGCCGGGCCAGGCCAGGACTTCGAGCGGGTTCAGCGCGGCTGGATTCTTGATCAGGCTAGCGATTGTCTCTGCGGCGGCAACCAATTGCGCGGCGCGCGCCTGGTCAACCTGCAACGCTTTGCCGGTGTTCTCTTCGGTGAAGCGCAGGGTGCATTCGAGCTTGCCCCGCGATACGCCCTGGCGCAGGGCTTCACGAACGGCGCCTTCGAGGTCGCGAAAGGAGTCCGGCAGGCGCAGGTGCGGTTCCAGGTAGCGGCTGTTGACCGAGCGCAGCTCCCAGCTCAGGGTGCCCTGGACGCCGGCTTTCTCGACGCGGGCGAAGGCGGTCATGCTGTGCACCATGGAGGTACCTCGCAATGCAGATCGGCGCGGAACCGAGGCTCCGCCAATCCGATATCAATGAATTAAAGCCGACTGGCAGCAAAGGCGCAGGATTGTAGCGCAGTGGCGCCAATGCGCCCAAACACACGGTGTGACAAACGGCTGCAGGTCGTCGGGCGCGGGCCGTTCAGAGCCTTCGCTCGTCCGAGGATTTTTTTAGAAGTGCCCACGCGTGGCTGGCAGCTCTATAATGCTCCGCAGTTTTCCGTCCCCGTACAGGTATCCCTTATGAAACGTCCAAGTGGTCGCGCTGCCGATCAGCTCCGCTCGATCCGCATTACCCGCAACTACACCAAACACGCCGAGGGATCTGTACTGGTCGAGTTCGGTGATACCAAAGTCATCTGCACCGTCAGCGTCGAAAACGGCGTACCACGCTTCCTCAAGGGCCAAGGCCAGGGCTGGTTGACTGCCGAGTACGGCATGCTGCCGCGCGCCACCGGTGAGCGTAACCAGCGTGAAGCGAGCCGTGGCAAGCAGGGCGGCCGCACCCTGGAAATCCAGCGCCTGATCGGCCGCTCCCTGCGCGCTGCACTGGATATGTCCAAGCTGGGCGACGTGACCCTGTACGTCGACTGCGACGTGATCCAGGCTGACGGTGGCACCCGCACTGCGTCCATCACCGGCGCCATGGTTGCGCTGGTCGACGCCTTGAAAGTGATCAAGAAGCGTGGCGGCCTGAAAGGCGGCGACCCGCTCAAGCAAATGATCGGTGCGGTATCGGTTGGCATGTACCAGGGCGAGCCGGTACTCGACCTCGACTACCTGGAAGACTCGGCTGCCGAGACTGACCTCAACGTGGTGATGACCAGCACGGGCGGTTTCATCGAGGTTCAGGGCACTGCCGAAGGCGCGCCGTTCCAGCCTGAAGAGCTGAACGCCATGCTGGAACTGGCCAAAAAAGGCATGAACGAGATTTTCGATCTGCAAAAGGCTGCACTGGCGGACTGACCGGATTGTTCCACGCAAGGAGGACGTTATGAGTGACGAGCAACAGCTGCTTCCCACGCCGAGCAAAGAAGTTCGGCAGTGGGCGATGTTTTGCCACTTGTCCGCCTTGCTGGGGATCTGGATTCCGTTCGGCACGCTGATCGGCCCGTTGATTCTCTGGCAGATGAAGCGCGAGATGGACCCGTTCGTCGATGCGCAGGGTAAAGAGGCGCTGAACTTTCAGATTACCGTCGCCATTGCTTCTGCCATTTGCTTCCTGCTGATGGTGGTGATCATCGGGTTCTTCCTGTTTGGCCTGATTGCCATTGGCGCTCTGGTGCTGACGATCATCGCGGGCGTGAAGGCCAATGAAGGGTATCCTTATCGGTATCCGTTCACATGGCGCTTGATTAAGTAAGCCAAGCAATGCAATTAATAAATGCCCCGACTTGTCGGGGCATTTTTTGTTATCAAATATTTCTTCAGGTAACCGCGATTATTTATCTACACCTTTAGTCACAACTGTATATCCGCATTGCAGTCTATATCCTTGGCAATGAGGCTGGACGGTTGTTAAAGTTGCCCCAAGTAATATTTATTAGAAATATTTCGATATATTCAGACCATTGACGGATACTGAAATCAAAAAGTCAGCGTTGATGAAAATCAACCTGTTCAAGAGGCGTGTCCAGGTAAACAGTTCGCCCCTGAATGAATCATTCAAGATTATCTCAATGTTACAGCTCGATTTTTATGGAACGCTCGTCGCTGCGTCCTTAGTACTTTTACTGGGTCGTGGACTTGTCACGCGTGTCGGTTTTTTACGTGCTTACAATATCCCTGAGCCTGTCGCGGGCGGCCTTATGGTTGCCCTGGTTCTATTGGTTTTACGATTGTTCGATATTGAAGTGCGTTTTGACACCTCGCTACAAACACCCTTGATGCTGGCTTTTTTCGCCACCATTGGGTTGAGTGCAGACTTCGCCAGCCTGAAGAAAGGTGGACGCGTGGTGGGGGTGTTTGTATTAGCGGTCACCGGTCTGTTGGTGGTTCAGAATGCCATGGGCATCGGGCTTGCAACGGCATTGGGGCTCGACCCTCTGATGGGGCTGCTGACAGGCTCGGTGACGTTGGCAGGTGGTCACGGCACGGGCGCTGCCTGGGGTGCGACGTTCAGTGAAAAGTACGGTCTGGCCTCCGCCTCCGAGCTTGCCATGGCTTCTGCCACGTTTGGCTTGGTGCTGGGCGGTTTGATTGGCGGGCCGGTCGCTCGACTGCTGATCAAGCGCACACAAGTCCCCGGCTGTTCTAAAGATAAGCCACGGCTACCAAAGGGCTTTGAGCAGCCGAATAAAGAACGCTCGATCACGCCATTTTCGTTTATCGAGACACTCGCGTTGATTGCTGTCAGCTTGTTGGCAGGTAATCTCTTGAATGGCGCGCTCCGCGAAACTGCATTTGAGTTGCCGACATTCGTTTGCGTATTGTTCGTGGGCGTGCTTTTGCGTAACGGACTTTCAGCGCTTGGTTTATATCAAGTGTTTGAGCGCGAAGTTTCTGTACTGGGAAATGTCAGTTTGTCGCTGTTTCTGGCAATCGCGCTGATGTCACTCAAGTTGTGGGATCTGGCTGCACTGGCATTACCAATCTTCATTATTCTCGCCGCACAAACGCTGGTCATGGCTCTGTTCGCGATATTCGTGACGTTCAGAGTGATGGGCAGTAATTACGATGCGGCGGTATTGGCGGCAGGACATTGCGGCTTTGGTCTGGGGGCCACTCCGACGGCCATCGCTAACATGCAAGCCGTAACGCAGCGTTACGGCCCTTCGCAGATCGCATTCCTGGTCGTGCCGATGGTTGGCGCGTTCTTCATCGACATCATTAACGTCATCGTGATCAAGCTGTACCTTGCGCTACCCTTCTTTGGCGTTGCCTGAAGTTCGGAACACGGATTTCAGCGCATAAAAAATGCCCGTATCTCACGATACGGGCATTTTTTTGTCCGCGACAAACGTTTAGATCGTCAGCGTCCAGTCGTAGTCCACGATCAGCGGCGCATGCTGCGAGAACCGTGGCTGACGTGGCAGGCGCGCACTGCGTACGAAGCGGCGCAGGCCCGGGGTCAGGATCTGGTAGTCGAAACGCCAGCCGAGGTTGAGCATTTCGGCCTGTTCGTTATCCGGCCACCAGCTGTACTGGTCGCCTTCACGGCTGACTTCGCGCAGGGCATCGACATAACCCATGTTGCCGACAATCTCGTCCATCCAGGCGCGTTCAGGCGCCAGGAAGCCCGGGGATTGCTGGCTGTCGCGCCAGTTCTTGATGTCCAGCTTCTGTTGCGCCACGTACAGCGAGCCACAATAAATGTACTCGCGGCGTTTGCGCCGTTGCTTGTCCAGGTACTTGGCGAAGTCGTCCATGAGCTTGAACTTCTGGTTCAAGTCTTCATCGCCGTTCATGCCGGATGGAAGCAACAAGGTTGCAATACTGACTTTGTCGAAATCGGCTTGCAGGTAGCGCCCGTAGCGGTCGGCCGTCTCGAAACCGAGACCGCTGATGACAGCCTTCGGTTGCAACCGCGAGTACAAAGCCACACCGCCTTGGGCGGGAACTTCGGCATCGCAGGCATAAAGGAAGTATCCATCCAGTTGGAAGGCTGGATCGTCCAGTTCAAAGGCGGAGGCACGGGTGTCCTGCAGGCAGATGACGTCGGCATTCTGTGCCTGCAGCCAACTGAGCAAACCTCGCTCGACTGCAGCCTGAATACCATTGACGTTCACACTGATGATCCGCATAAATGGCCCCAAAAATCGCGTGCGTGTATGATACACGGCGTCAAGCTAATTAGCTAAATCCGTGGTATTTGGGGTTTTTTCATGCAAGCGTATCAGCGCGATTTCATTCGTTTTGCCATCGATCGCGGCGTTTTGCGCTTCGGTGAGTTCACCCTGAAGTCCGGGCGCACCAGTCCTTACTTCTTCAATGCCGGCCTGTTCAACTCGGGCTCGGCCCTGGCGCAGCTCGGTCGTTTCTACGCCGCCGCCATTGCCGAAAGCGGTATTCCCTTCGACGTGCTGTTCGGTCCGGCCTACAAAGGCATTCCTTTGGCGGCGACCACTGCCGTGGCCTTGGCCGAACATCACAACCGTGACCTGCCATGGTGCTTTAACCGCAAGGAAGCCAAGGCTCACGGCGAAGGCGGCAGCCTGGTAGGCGCGCCGTTGACCGGCGAAGTGCTGATCATTGACGACGTGATCACCGCCGGTACCGCCATCCGAGAAGTGATGCAGATCATTGCTTCCCAGGACGGCGCCAAGGCGGCTGGCGTGCTGATTGCCCTGAACCGGCAGGAGCGTGGCAACGGTGAATTGTCGGCGATCCAGGAAGTGGAGCGTGATTTCGGCATTCCGGTGATCAGCATCGTTTCGCTGAACCAGGTGCTGGAATTCCTGGCGGATGACCCGCAGCTCAAACAGCATTTGCCAGCCGTGGAAGCCTACCGCGCTCAGTTCGGCGTCTAACGAGCTCGTCGCAATTCCCGCGTAGGAGCTGCCGTAGGCTGCGATCTTTTGATTTTTATTCAAGATCAAAGGATCGCAGCCTTCGGCAGCTCCTACACAGGTGGTGTGCAATGTTCGGGGATCGCAGGCAAAAAAAGACCCCGCTCAGCCAGGCTGAGCGGGGTCTTTTTGTGTGCGCTATCGCTTAAGGACGCTTGCGATTGCTGATCAAGGTGCCGACGCCGGTATCAGTGAAGATCTCCAGCAGGATCGCGTTCGGCACGCGACCGTCGATGATCAGCGAGCTGCCCACGCCGCCCTGGACCGCTTCCAGTGCGCAACGGATCTTCGGCAGCATGCCGCCGTAGATGGTGCCGTCGGCGATCAGATCGTCGACCTGCTGGGTCGTCAGGCCGGTCAGGACCGTGCCCGACTTGTCCATCAGGCCGGCAATGTTGGTCAGCAGCATCAGCTTCTCGGCTTTCAGCGCTTCGGCGACTTTACCGGCTACCAGGTCGGCGTTGATGTTGTACGACTCGCCGTTGGCGCCGACGCCGATAGGCGCGATCACCGGGATGAAATCACCTTTGACCAGCAGGTTCAGCAGGTCGGTGTTGATGCCGACCACTTCGCCCACATGGCCGATGTCGATGATTTCCGGGGTGGTCATCTCTGGCGTCTGGCGGGTGACAGTGAGCTTTTTCGCACGAATCAGCTCGGCGTCTTTACCGGTCAGGCCGATGGCGCTGCCACCATGACGGTTGATCAGGTTGACGATGTCCTTGTTGACCTGGCCACCGAGAACCATTTCCACCACGTCCATGGTCGCGGCGTCGGTAACGCGCATGCCGTCGACGAAATGGCTCTCGATCGACAGACGCTTGAGCAGGTCACCGATTTGCGGGCCGCCACCGTGAACCACCACCGGGTTGATGCCCACGGCTTTCATCAGCACGATGTCGCGGGCGAAGCCGGTTTTCAGCTCCTCGCTTTCCATCGCGTTGCCGCCGTATTTGATCACCAGCGTCTTGCCGACATAGCGGCGAATGTAAGGCAGCGCTTCGGACAGGACCTTGGCGGTGTTGGCGGCGGCTTCGCGTTCGAGGGTCATTCAGGGCTCCGGGTGAATCAGAACGGTAGTTGGAGATCAGGTGCAACACGCTTCAACTGGGCGTGGAAAACGTCCTTGATGCGCTGCAATTCAGCCTCGTCATCGGCCTCGAAGCGCAGCACCAGCACCGGTGTGGTGTTGGAGGCGCGAACCAGGCCCCAGCCTTTGGCATAGTCGACTCGCACGCCGTCGATGGTGGTCAGGTCAGCGCCTTCGCCCCACGTCGCGTCGTGCAATGCATCAATGATGCTGAATTTGCTCTCTTCGGTCACATGGATATTGATTTCCGGCGTAGAAATATCGTTCGGGAAGGTCGCGAACAGCTCTTCCGCTGAGGATTTTTCCTTGCTGAGGATCTCCAGCAACCGCGCGGCGCTGTAAATGCCGTCGTCGAAGCCGAACCAGCGCTCCTTGAAGAAGATGTGCCCGCTCATTTCGCCGGCCAACAGGGCGCCGGATTGTTTCATTTTCTTTTTGATCAACGAGTGACCGGTCTTCCACATTAGCGGCCGACCACCGTATTCCTTGATCAGCGGGATCAGGCGACGGGTGCATTTAACGTCGAAGATAATTTCGGCGTTCGGGTTGCGCGCCACAACGTCGCGGGCGAACAGCATCAGCAGGCGGTCCGGGAAGACGATGCTTCCGGTGTTGGTCACCACGCCGACGCGATCGCCGTCGCCGTCGAAGGCCAGGCCGATATCGGCGTTGGTTTCCTTGACCTTGGCAATCAGGTCGACGAGGTTTTCAGGCTTGCCCGGGTCCGGGTGGTGGTTCGGGAAGTTGCCGTCGACTTCACAGAACAGGGGGATCACTTCGCAGTTCAGCGCTTCGATCAGTTGCGGGGCGATCACGCCGGCCGCACCGTTGCCGCAGTCGACCACGACTTTCAGGCGTCGGGCCAGTTTGACGTCCTGGACGATTTCGGTGCTGTAGCGGTCGAGGATCTCGACTTTGGTGATGCTGCCTTGGCCGCTGCTCAGGTTGTTGGTCTTGAGGCGGTCGTGCAGGGCCTGGATCTGTTCGTTGGCCAGGGTGTCGCCAGCGATGACGATCTTGAAGCCGTTGTAGTTCGACGGGTTGTGGCTGCCGGTGAGCATCACGCCGGATTTGCCGGCCAGTATGTTGGCGGCGTAGTACAGCGCAGGCGTTGGCACCAGGCCGACATCGCTGACGTGACAACCGCTGTCGGCCAGGCCCTGGATCAATTGTTCAACCAGTTCCGGGCCGGACAGGCGACCGTCACGGCCAACGGAAATGTTCGGTTCATTCTGGGCCAGGGTTTGGGCACCGATGGCGCGACCGAGCCAGTAAGCCGTTTCAGCGTTCAGAAACTCCGGCACGGTGCCGCGAATGTCATAGGCGCGGAAAATGCTGTCGGGGAACTTGGGGGCGACGCGGGCGGGGGTGCTCATCTGTAGCAATGCTCCATCTCGAAAGTGGCTGGACAGGTCGCCGAAACATTTGGCGACACGTTCAAACTGAAGGGTATGACGGCGATTTCCACAGAGAGTTCGTGGTGTGAAAGGGCCATGCCAGCAATGTCAGCGTCTTTTTGACCGGCCAATACCTCGATTCAGACGCTCTCCTGTAGGAGCTGCCGCAGGCTGCGATCTTTTGATTTTGGCTGTTCAAGATCAAAGGATCGCAGCCTGCGGCAGTCCTACAGGGTTTAGCGTTTTTACCGGGTCATTTGGTACCGGAGTGGCCGAAACCGCCCGTGCCACGCTCGGTTTCGACAAACTCTTCAACCATTTCGAAGTGAGCCTGTACCACTGGCACCAATACCAACTGCGCCAGGCGCTCGCCAACCGGCATGGTGAATTCGGTCTGGCCACGGTTCCAGCACGAGACCATCAGCGGGCCTTGGTAGTCGGAGTCGATCAGGCCCACCAGGTTGCCCAGCACGATGCCGTGCTTATGGCCCATCCCCGAACGCGGCAGGATCAGTGCGGCGAGGTTCGGGTCGCCAATGTAGACCGACAGGCCGGTGGGGATCAGCACGGTCTCACCCGGTTTGATCACGGTGTCCTGTTGCAGCATGGCGCGCAGGTCGAGGCCGGCGGAGCCTGGCGTGGCGTACTGTGGCAGCGGGAATTCGGTACCAATGCGTGGGTCGAGGATCTTGGCTTGCAAAGCGTGCATGTAAATTAAACCTGGTTCAGACGTTCGGCGATAAAAGTGATCAGCTGGCGAGCAATCTTGCTCTTGCTGGTCTGGGCGAAAAGTGTGGCGTGAAGCTCACGGTCGATCACGCTGCAGGCGTTTTCTTCGCTGTTGAAGCCAATGCTCGGGTTGGCGACGTCGTTGGCGACGATCAAATCGAGGTTTTTGTCTTTCAGCTTGCGGGCAGCGTAGTCGAGCAGGTGTTCGGTTTCGGCGGCGAAACCGACACTGAACGGACGGTCGGGGCGCGTGGCGATACTGGCCAGAATGTCTGGGTTGCGGACCATTTGCAGGACAAAGCCGTCGCCGCTCGTAGGGTCTTTCTTGAGTTTTTGTGGGGCGACGACTTCCGGACGGTAATCCGCCACCGCAGCCGAGGCGATGAAGATATCGCAAGGAATCGCGGCTTCACACGCGGCGAGCATGTCACGGGCGCTGACGACATCGATGCGCGTGACCCGATCCGGTGTCGGCAGGTGCACGGGGCCGCTGATCAGGGTGACTCGGGCGCCGGCTTCTACCGCGGCTTCGGCCAGGGCGAAGCCCATTTTGCCGGAGCTGTGGTTGGTGATGTAGCGCACCGGATCAATGTTTTCCTGGGTTGGGCCCGCGGTAATCACCACATGTTTGCCGGTCAGCGCCTGACGCTGGAAGCAGTCGGCGGCGAGCTGGGCCAGATCGGTGGCTTCGAGCATGCGCCCCAGGCCGACATCGCCGCAGGCCTGGCTGCCGGAGGCCGGGCCGAAGACCTTGATCTCACGGCTTTCTAGGGTCTGCAGGTTGGCTTGGGTCGCAGGGTCGCGCCACATGGCCTGGTTCATCGCCGGGGCAACGGCGACGACGGCGTCTGTGGCCAATACCAGCGTGGTCAGCAAATCATCGGCGATGCCTTGGGCCAGGCGCGCGATCAAGTCCGCAGTGGCCGGGGCGATCAATACCAGATCGGCCCATTTGGCCAGTTCGATGTGGCCCATGGCGGCTTCTGCCGCCGGGTCCAGCAAGTCCAGGTGCACAGGGTGCCCGGACAGAGCCTGCATGGTCAGCGGGGTGATGAACTCGGCACCGCCACGGGTCATGACCACGCGTACTTCGGCGCCCTGGTCCATCAGGCGGCGAACCAGGTCGGCGCTCTTGTAGGCGGCGATGCCGCCGCCGACGCCAAGAACAATGCGTTTCCGATACAGCCGCTGCATAGGCCTGCCTTTCATTTCGTTGATGACTGCGTGGCGAAACCCCCTCCCCAGGAGTGAATTCGCCCGCAAAAAAGATGGGCTACGATATCACAGCGACCGCTACGGAACAGCGGCGCCCACAGACAGGGAGGTGCTATGAGTATTCGTGATTGGCCGGCGGCTGAGCGGCCGCGGGAGAGGTTACTTGAACAGGGCTCGGGAAGCCTGTCGGACGCCGAGTTGCTGGCGATTTTCTTACGAACAGGCGTAGTGGGTAAAAGCGCCGTGGATCTGGCGCGACATCTGTTGAGTGAATTTGGCAGCCTGCGCTCGCTGCTTGAGGCTGATCAGGAAACGTTCAGCAAGCAGTTGGGACTCGGACCGGCGAAATTTGCCCAGTTGCAGGCTGCTCAAGAAATGAGCAGGCGCCATCTGGCCGAGCGGGCGCGCCAAAAGTCGGCACTGGAAAATCCGCATGCGGTTCGCGAGTACCTCAAGTCGATGCTGCGTCATGAGCCACATGAGGTGTTTGGTTGTCTGTTTCTCGACTCCAAGCATCAGGTGCTGACGTTTGAGACGCTGTTTCGCGGTTCCATCGACAACACGAGCGTTCATCCGCGAGAGGTGGTCAAGCGTGCCTTGGCCAACAACGCCGCGGCGTTGATCCTCTGCCACAACCACCCGTCGGGCAATTCTGATCCGAGTCAGGCTGATCGGGTGCTGACCAAGCGCCTGCAAAAAGCGCTGGAGTTGATCGATGTTCGGGTGCTCGACCATTTCATCATCGGCGACGGCGATCCGTTGTCGATGGCGGAGTATGGGTGGATGTAGGTCTGGTGGAGGAATGCAGGCACCTGTGGGAGCGGGCTTGCCCGCGATGACGGCGGAACATTCAGCATAAATGTTGCCTGAAAGTCCGCTATCGCTGGCAAGCCAGCTCCCACAGGTTTTATGGTGGGCCAGATTATTTGATGTTGACCTTCGAGTAATCCTGCCGCCCAAACGGGCTGACCGAATAACCTTCGACATCCTTGCGCGTCAACGCGAAAGCGGTCGGATGGGCCAAAGGCAACCACAGCGCCTGCTGTTGGATCTGCGCCTGCGCCTGTTCGTAAAGCTTGGTGCGTACACCTTGCTCGCCGGTGGTCTTGCCGGCGCTGATCAGCTTGTCCAGGTCCTGGTTGCAGTAACGGGCGAAGTTGGTCCCGGACTTGAGCGCCGCGCAGGAAAACTGCGGGGTGAGGAAGTTGTCCGGATCGCCGTTGTCGCCGGCCCAACCCATGAACAGGATGTCGTGCTCACCGGCCTTGGCGCGGCGGATCAGCTCGCCCCATTCGATCACCCGGATTTCGGCCTGAATGCCGATTTCTGCGAGATCGGATTGCAGCAACTGGGCGCCCAGGCTCGGATTTGGGTTCAACAGGCTGCCTGATGGGCGAGTCCAGATCGTGGTCTGGAAGCCGTCCTTGAGCCCGGCCTTGGCCATCAACGCCTTGGCTTTCTCAACGTCATGGGGGTAGCCCGGCAAGCCTTTGGCGTAGCTCCAGGTATTGGGCGGATACGGGCCGCTGGCGGGTTCGGCGGTGTCTTCGAACACGGCTTTGACGTAGTTGGCCTTATCGAAGGCAAGGTTGATCGCTTGGCGCACTTCGGGTTTGTCCAGCGGCGGGTGCTGGCTGTTGAGGGCGACGAACGCGGTCATGAAGGCGTCAGTCTTTTCCACTTTAAGCGTCGGCTCTTTCAGCGCGGCTTGTACGTCCAGCGGCTTGGGCGACAAGGCAATCTGGCACTCGTTGCGGCGCAGTTTCTGCAAGCGCACGTTGGCGTCCGGGGTGATGGCGAAGATCAGCGGATCGACCGAAGGCTTGCCACCGAAGTAGTCCGCGTTGGCCTTGTAGCGGATAGACGCGTCTTTCTGGAAACGGGTGAAGACAAACGGGCCGGTACCGATTGGCTGATTGTTGAGCTTTTCCGGGGTCCCGGCCTTGAGCAGTTTGTCAGCGTATTCGGCCGAATAGATCGAGGCGAAGCCCATGCTGAGGGTCGGCAGGAACGTCGAATCCGGGTGGTCGAGGGTGAAACGCACGGTCAGCGGGTCGAGGGCGTCGATTTTCTTGATCAGTGCCGGCAGTTGCATCGATTGCGCATGCGGGAAGCCACTTTGGGCCACTTTGTGCCATGGGTTGGCCGGGTCGAGCATACGATCGAAGCTGAATTTCACGTCTTCGGCGGTCAATTCGCGGGTCGGGCTGAAGTACTCGGTGCGGTGGAATTTCACCTGCGGGTGCAATTTGAAGATGTAGATCAGGCCGTCGGGGCTGACTTCCCAGCTGTCGGCGAGGCTGGCGACGACTTTGCCGCTGGCGGTGTCGAAATCCACCAGACGGTTCATCAGCACGTCAGCCGAGGCGTTGGTGGTGGTCAGCGAGTTGTATTGCACCACGTCGAACCCTTCGGGGCTGGCCTCGGTGCAGACGCTCAGGGCGGCGGCCTGGGCCAATGGGCTCAGCAACAGAGGGGCAAGCAACAGCGGTAGGGCAGCGAGGCGCATGGTCGGATTCCTTTACAGATCGAAGGCCCATCTGCAAGTGCAGTCTGGAAAAGGCTTACCCTAGTGGGCTCTTTTGCAAATGACTATCCCCTTTTTCAATTTGAGGGGACTATAGGCGCCTGATTGGGGTGGGCCTTGACTGAAAAAACCCCGGGATTGGCCTGTCGAGGGTTTCTCTGCGACGAGCGGTCGGAATCGACGACAGCCTTTATCCAAAGCGCCTGGCGCCGGAAAAATAGGGTTTTTATCCATTCAAGGCACAGCGAATGTTGTTGCTCTCCAGTCTTTCTGGTATAAAGCAGCGCTCTTTTCTAGGGGCCCGGTTCCTTCACTGTAGGTGTAGCCGGTAAGACCTCTAAAGAAACGCGGCGCCTGGCGCCAAATGACTGAGAGATTAAGCGGCCAACCCATGCCGGGTTGGGCATGTGGTTTTAGAGGGCTGAGGCATGTCTAGAGTATGTCAAGTTACCGGTAAGGGTCCGGTAACCGGGAATAACA